>Ga0315914_1006382_pt1 | contig 16723 bp, 6 predicted proteins | sample MpolenodulesMG_FD_203920 | JGI IMG/M metagenome (GOLD analysis project Ga0315914, IMG submission 203920) | Medicago polymorpha root nodule microbial communities from Los Angeles, California, United States - elongated nodules | ecosystem: Host-associated > Plants > Roots > Nodule | place: USA...
TATCTATATCACTCTATCTCTCTCTCTCTCTCTCTCTCTCTCTCTCTCTCTCTGTGTCTGTGTGTGTGTGTGTGTGTGTGTGTGTGTGTGTGTGTGTGTGTGGGTGTGTGTGCGTGCGTGCGTGCGTGTGTGTTTTAATCTTTAACCGCTCCTTTCAAATCTGCACCAGACTCTGAACTCAACTTTATACTTTGACCGGTGAAACACTTTGAAAAACTTTAAAAAAGCCAACACAATTCAATCATCTCCTGAGTTTTTCTCGCCTTCATACACACATCCCCCTATCGAACCCAAGATATATTGCTACCCCTATCGACCCTTCCCACATGAAGTGTCTTTGAAGCTGAACAATACTTTTCTAGATCTTAACAAGGATCTTCATGAAAGATAGGTAAAAAGTAGGAATAGAAACGAAGTTAATAATAAGGACAACCCTCTCACCCAGACTAACAAACATCACAACAAAGACAATGAAGCAAAACTATTGTAAAAAGTGGGAACCAAAAATAAAATACATAGACATGCATCATCCAAGACCTCGCCTATCACAAGATATCGCCTAGAGATACACTCCAAAGATTCAGCACACAATATAATTCATAACAACAACAATCGCAATGAAAAGTTGATTTTTTTTTTTATTAGAGAAAGATTTGTTAGTAGCAGGAGATTCAACACACCATTAATAAAAATGATAATCACTAACAAAAGTTTTATTATTGGGAAATTAGTAATTTGTTAGATGAGAGAAGTTTATTATACATATGGATTGAACTCAAGAGCTCCTCCTTTAGTGTCTTAACACTTATATACTCCTTTGAAAACCAAACAGAATTAAAGTTACTTGTCTCTCACTAATCTATGTTTGCAGAGACCAAACATCTTGATTCTTCTACGACCACAAATTCAGCGTATATTATCAAGTACGTCATACACATATATGGATTGATCGTTACGACCTATGTATATATAAATATGTCCTACTAGTATCATTATTGTAAGCATTATTTTATTATTATTCAATATAAAAGGACACATGAAAACCCTATATGTTCTATTGTACAATAAAATTAAAACCAAAGGACATTATTTTCTCAACAAAAAAAAGGACAACACATTGCTGGATCTCAAAGTCTGAGGAGGTTGCAGTCAGATTTTTTTGAGTTAAGTCTGTATTGTTGTACTATATCCACCCCCACCTCACATCTGATCTTATTATATGCAAGACATTAGTGGGCCCCACATCACTAATTTTCAATACATGGCTGCTTTTGCTTATCTTCCCCTCTTCAATAAGAAAAAAATGCAGAAAAGAAGGGCAAGTTAGTGTGTGTCCCCTCATTGACTCTTTTTCAAAACCAAACACAAAAAACACCAAAAGTGTTTGGTTTAATCATACACCAAAATACAAGCAAGTTAGAGTATTTAACACTTCATGTCACACATGTTCCACAAACAAAACCCTCTCCTAATCAATCCTTTATCTATATATCTATAAGCCCTAGATAGTAACAAACTTCATATAGCTTTTGAATTTTTAATTCATATATTAGATCTTAGTTTTCTTATATATATATCCACCTAGGTTTTGGTGATCTTTGTATCAATGGAACAGGATCAATGTTGGATTCAAACAAAGAGAAAGTACTCAATGAGTAATTCCAATCTTGCTAGTTCACTAACTAACCCTTCTTCTTCTTGTTATGGTGATTCATGGGAAGAACAAGCTTTTGCGGAAGATGCAGCTGCTGGGTCACTTGGGGGGTGTATATGGCCACCAAGATCATATTCTTGTAGCTTTTGTAGAAGAGAGTTTAGGTCAGCACAAGCATTAGGTGGACATATGAATGTTCATAGAAAAGATAGAGCAAGACTCAAACAACAACCACAAAATGATCAGATTCTTTATCATAATCATCATCATCACCATCATCACGAGCTTGAAATTGCAACTCATCATGTTCAAAACCCAGTTATTCAAAATGTTTATAATAATAACCTGTTCCCTAATTCTCCTACTTGTGGTTTGGTTTATAATAAAACTAACCCTAATTCCAATCTTGATCATTTTGTATCTTCAACTTCCTCGCCTTCGTCAGCTTCTAAGGCTTTATTTGGAGATGAAACCCTAATTTCTCCTTTCAACTCTTCTGAATCATGGCTGAATTTACCTGGAAATGATATATTATGTTCAACAAAGTTTCAACTTGCTGTTGATAATTTTGATCATAAAGTCTCCAAAGGAATAATAGATTCTAGGTTTCAAGGTAAAGGGGGAAATGATGAGGAAAGTGATGTAGCTATGAGCTTGAATTTGGTTTTGTGTAGAACTCATCCACTTGTTGAATTTGAGAGTAATAAAGAACAAGATTTCAATTGCAAGAAGAGGAAAAAAGATTCTTCATCAAATCAATTATTCTCTAACTCAAGCACCTTTGATAAACAACAAAATATGCAAGCAAAGATGTTTGAGTTCAACCCTAATTCAATTGAGGAGGTAGATCTGGAGTTACGGCTTGGTACAAGGTCCAAGGTATAGTTAAGTAGCATATATATTTATATATAAAGAAAATCCTTCATTGTTCTTAATGGATATAGATTTTTCTCTACTCTTATGTTCATAATTTGTTGTTTGTGTTTACTCTTTCTTAATTTCTTTACCTTACAAGGAAGTTTTTCATCATGTTTGATTTGTTTTTTTCACGAGGGTTCAGCCTCAGATATCTGCAAAGTTGTTTGTCTTGATAGCATTTACTGCAACTATATACACAGGCTTTTGTAAACTTCTTCTTCTTAGAGAGTATGTCCAAAAGTTCAATTATTTTGAATAACTGCAGGGTGATCATGACATTGTAATTGATGTGTTTCCATCAATATATAAGATCATATATAAAATAAAATAAAAATACAAATATAAATAAATCATTGTTTTTTGTATGCAAATATTTAGTGATTTGTTTGATAGGATGGGAAAATTCATAGATATTAAGCCATGAATCTCCTACATAATACTTCTTTGATGTTCCAACTCAAACCATGGTTAATTCTTCTTGGACAATACATCAATAATTGCCGGCTAGGTTTAATATAATAATACAACTATATATCCTTGTTTTCATCCCATAATTTTATTTTTGTTTTCTTGCATTTCTTATGGATCAATATGAAAAAACATTTTTTATGTTAAGTAATTAAGTAAGTCCTTCAAATGAATCTCAATAATGAGAGAAGGATAAGTTTGCCCTAATTCAATTTGAACAGAAAAAAAAAGTTACTTAGGGTTTTCACATGTAAGTTTCTTATCTTTATTTTTTGTGTCTACAAAGAAATATCATTAACTATTGTGTCATAACAACAATTTCAATGAAGAGCTTTTCTATTTCCATTGTCAATGAGAGAAGAAAATGAAAGCTAGTCTTCTAATTTTGGAACAAAACTAATCCCTTGTACTGTAGTTCATTATTCTGCATGTGGACAACAGTACTTGTTCAAATTGACATCATCTTCTGATATACACATCAAAGTAACGTGGAAATTAATCACTGTTTCAGAATTTCAAATAGTGAAAGAGAGAGAATGTACCGTGAGTAAAAAATTGTTTTAAACTAGGGAGAACTATTGCTCAGCATGATCGATCTTTCACGCAGTCAGTATATCAATGGTCGTTTGAATAAGATGAAACAGTTGAAAACATGTTGATTTTAATTCTAATATTATAAATAAAAATAGAGAACATGAATCACAACGGTTTGTTCTTGATCAATGGACATCGATGTCTGAACTGCGTAAATGCGAGAAATTGTTGATTGCATGGAATAAAGTGATGAGGTATAGGAGAGCTAGATAGCTCATTTCCCTATCCACTACTTCACTGACATTCCATCAGACAGAAAACTAAACTAACTCAAGAAATCACTGATTGAGCTTTTCACATCCGCATAAAGTCAGATACATCCCAACATTGATTCCCTTTTCCTTTGTAATTATTCTATCACTCAAATCCATAAGCTTCACTTCACTCTTTCACCTTTTTTTCCGCTACCTTTTCTTCTATATCATTCCAAAACTTGCCAACTACTATGGAATCAAAACCCTTTTAAAAATTGGTAAAGATAATATGCTTTTTGCAATTTAATAATCAATAAGAGAATATGAATTATTCCAACAAAGACTCACAGGCGCTGATTACGCACATTTTTTGTTTTTTCTTGTGTTTTATGTGAGAATTATGAAAGCTTAAAAATAAACTACTCTTTTTGTTTCTTCTTCTTGTACACATTTATACGTAACGAATCAACGGTTGTTGCGTCTAGCGGAAGAGAAAAGTTTCTCAAACATAACAAGATACTATTTAAATTTGCTTAAAATTAGTCTTCGATGACAAGTTGATTAAGATTGCTGTTAATCAATGTTTGAAAAATCAGACCGAACTGATCAGTTCAATCGGATGCACTAGAAACCGACCAATTATTTAGTTGATATTTTTTAAATGGTATCACAATCTTGTTGAACTAAATTGTATAAAAGTTTAATCGAGTTAAAATACTATTTAATTCTTGCATTTGATATTTATTTAATTTTAGTTCCTTTAATATTTTTTACTTATTTATTTCTCATTCAGTTCGTTGTGCTTGAATCGATTGAACCAATTAAGCTATAACTTGAAGGTCTCACATGTTCGATCTCGGATCCAATATATAAAACATTTGCCTCATGATAATGAATCATCGGTGGTTGGATATATTATCGAATGGAATTGTCTCTTATAGAATTAGACCTAGTTTAAAAACCCTAGCTTACTCACTTGATGACAAGTGATGAATTATAAAGAATGTTGAAACAATGAAAAGTGAGTACTCCAACTCCCCTATGAACTCTAATATTTAACCATATAGGTTGTCAAGTTCAATGCATAAATTGTTGCAGAACACAAGGCGAGCATTCTGGTACTTCTTTATGATCTTAAGCTTAAATAGTAATTTGATGGAAAATCCCTTTTGACTTAAATGAATTTTGTCTACCTAGCATGGTCATTCATACGTAGCTATCACATGTACACATATATATTGAAAAACTTTAGACATACTCAACATTCAAAATTCTCTTGTATGTTAAAAAATGAAGATTATATTAATGATGAAAGGGGAAAGGGGGTTAGGAAATCATTTTTTCGATTTGAGTGTTTGTTAATATTTGCTGAATTTTGCACGTGATTGGAAATTAAAAAATTTCTTTTTTGATAACTATATTCATCCATTTCGTTGAAGACTAAATTGTTGGAAATTTGACTGCTCACATTTTTTTAATTGAGATTGTACAAAATCTATAAAAAAAAACATTGTTTTAAATCTATAAAGCACACAGTTACGCACAATATAATAAATCTCAATTATTGATTTTTTCTCAAACAACTCAAATAACATTACTTTTTTTGTTGTGGCACACCTTGTGCTTCTCAGAATGCTTTTTTGTAAATAATATATTATTTTTTTTAAGAATATATTTTATTTTGGTTTGTCAAATTTTTTTTTTTTTTTATATAAACTCAAATAACATTACTAATAAATTAATTTTAAATAGATTCAACAATTCATTTTAATATGACGACCAAGATTTATTTAATTCCAAATTTGAGACCAGACTTATAAAAATCTGAGCCCAATGAAAGTAATATAATGATTGAAGGAAAGTGAAAAATGAGAGGTATAATATCGAAGATATGAATGTGTAAGGGAAACGAGGTCCTATATATGTGTAAGATGGGTTTTAAAGGCAGTTGGTGGACTTTGTTTTCTTTAGGGATAATGAGATGGGTAGGTCTGATATAATCAGAGAGGAATCAATGAAGTTTTGGGGTGCAGTGGCAGAGTTGCACATGGGAAGAAACTGTCCTTATTCTGTTCACTTATATAGGAAAGGGGTTAGTATTGTTAAAAAATATATATATTTAGGACTATAGTATAGAATAGAGTGAGTACAATATTATGGGATATTATTCTCATCAACTTTTGTGTGGGAATTAATGATTTTTTCCTGTTGAACTAAAATGTAGCTTGTGATTGATATAATATATAATTAAGAAAATTAATCACTGTGTTAGAGAATCAGAATTTTGAAACAGAAATTCGATCCAGTACATTGGGGGGTTGGTGTTGTCTAGGATTTTATTCTTTATAATTGTTGTGAGTTGTGACAACTAAGATCTAAAATGTTTGCATGGGGGCATGTTCCTTTGATCACGAGGTTACTTGCATATTTTCAATCTCTGATCTATAAATGTGAGGGTGGCCAATATTTTTTTCTTTCTAAAACTTGCGTTTCGATAATCAACATGTTTTTATGTTATCTGTGTTTGATATTTTTGTCTTCTAACTAGAAGTTATGGATTTTATACATAGAATTCAAATAGCCTTTAAAAAAGGATAGGTTGTTCAATTTATTACTCGTTTGCCTTTCGTTCTGGTGTAATTTTCTGCATATATTGATCAATCTAAAAATCCAGCGTGCATGGCCTAATTTTGATTTTGATTATATTAGGATTTACTAAGTTACACTAACAAAAAAATATGAAGGTCCAAGTTAGCGAAACTACACATTTTCATTTTGAAAGTTATTTTAATAGTTTTCTTTAAAACATATTTGTTAACTTGCATCAATTTGTTGATTTAAACCGCTTTTAATATGAACATATTTATAGACATAATAGACAATTACAAACATTAAAATAAGCACTTAACTCCCTTATCAAAATAAATAAGCATTTAACTTAAAAATCTGGATACAAATAAGCAATAAATATACGAAAAGTTCCTTAAACCTATTCTTTTTGCTATTGTTATTAAGTTGGTAATGCTTTCTTATTTTCTAAATTAAGCTGGTAATATGTTTCAAAAAAATTCAATGCTTTTATTATAATATAATTTACAAGGTAATCTATTACCAAAAAAAAATTACGAGGTAACCCAAAAAAAAGGGTCAAATCATATATATGTTGAAGGTGAAAAAAAGGTTTGCGACAAATAAGCAAACTGTTTCAATGTTTCATGGTTTTTTCTTTTTCTAAATACAAAATAAATTAAATTTACCAAATTATTTTACTGAAATTGATTTACAATAGTTATAAAAGGTAATTTTGTCCAAATAAAAATCTGCACTTTTGCTACTTTAGACTTTCATGTTTTTTGTTGGTTTAAGTTAGCAAACCCTATGTGTGCGTGTAATACACATTCAATAGATCATTTTGTATACTAACCAGTGCAAACACCGAGGGTAAAAACAACATGACAAATCAAATGAGAAATATCTTTTCAAAAGAAAGAAAAAAAACAAATGAGAAAAACATTCACATCAAGCCGGAGGGAATTGAAATGACAAATAACTCCATCAATATTGACATCTTTAACAAAAAAAAAAAACTATATAAACAGAACAACTCATACTAATTTATTTTTTTCTTTTAAAAGGCCAAGAAATAATATATTAAAACGGCACAATCTCTGCACAAGAAATGGTAAGATTGAAAATACAATAAAAGGTCAAGAAATAATATATTCAAACGACACAATCTCTGTAAAAAAAAATGGCAAGATTGAAAATACAATAAAAGGTCAAGAAATAATATATTCAAACGACACAATCTCTGTAAAAAAAATGGCAAGATTGAAAATAAAATAGTAATACAAAACAATTAGTGCCACCAATCCAAAAGAAAATATAATAATCAATCAGAATGTAAATCCACTCATAAACATCTAATAGGTTGAATGATCCACCTAATAAAAACTCTTGACTTAATAAATGACCATACCAATACTTTAACTATTTCAAATGGTAATCCAGATAGACAATCCTCATTATTGAAAATCACAAGATTGTGATGCTTCCAAATTGACCATTCTCATGCTAACCTAATTGAATCAAGACATTCCTTTACTTGTTTTTCATGAGATGTCAAACAAATAAATTACACCACATAAAAAGCGTGCCACTTGTCAAAGCACAACTTATACCTAACCAAAATAAAGCACTTGACCATAATATTCCAGCGACGGAACAAAAAAAAGTGTTTGGATGTCTAATTTAAATTAAAATTTTTCATACACAAATTTTAGTTGGAAGACGATCATTTAATAATCACCATGCATACAAAGAAATCTTCAATTGAACTAAACTGTTTCAAGTAACTTTAAACAAAGAAGAATTTACTTCAGTTACAAAGTTTGATATCAACCCATAAGTTTCTTTTAATGGAAAATAGGTCTTCTATATTAAGCTTCAAGATCAAGACATCTTTCTCATTATCTTGTAAAATAATGTTAGATTATAAAGTCTTACACTCCTCCATTATCTCTACTTTCTAAACAAACAAGTTTCTTCTCTAACTCCAACATTCTTCTTCCAACCAACTTTCAAACATCATATCCTTCACATTCACATTATTATTCAAGTTAAATCAAATAACATATTGAATCAATTTTTAAACACAACAACCTCACTCAACCATGACTCATACGAGAACAACATATTACTACCATTCCCTTTTCTTTTAGTAACATTACCCACAAAACACCTCCCACCAATCACCATATATATGTTTCCTCATTTAGCCAAGAACAACAACATTAACATCGAGCAACAGACATTTGTGAAAGTTTACCTTCAACCCATATAACAACTCAAAAAGTAAAAGGATAACTTTAAAAGTTTCGTCATTCCCTCTTAGAACCCAAAACACCTTTTTAATCTAATCGTCTAATAAAATGACAAATTAAATCTTTCAACTGTAGTTACAAACAAAAAAGGAGACAAATGATTACCTTGCCCAAAGCCACAATCCATCAAAAACTCATCAGTTGGAATACCGTTAACACAAACTTAGGTTGTGGTTGACCTTACGTAAGTTCATCCATTTCAATGTGGAATCTAGATAAGAGATGTCCACTGAATCATATGCTTTTTCAAAATTAACCTTGAACATAATTAATCTCGCTTCTTCTACAACCTCATTAGCAATAAGTACTCCGTCAAGAATTTGTCTTCCTTTCACAAAAGCTAATTAAGATACAAACACCATCTTCCAAATAACATTTTCTGACGATTTGTCAAACATTTATAAAGAATCTTTTACTCACATCCACCAAAGAAATAGGTCTATAATCCGACAAAGATTGAGGAGATATCTTCATTCGTATCAATGATATCAATTTTCCATTCAACCCATGCACCAATCTACCTATATCATGAATCTCCGTTAATTTACATTATTCGAATATGTTGATCTTTTAAAACTATCACAATTCCACATAGCTTGATCAATCTTTGCTATAATACAGTTGAATTTAGAAATCACTATCTGAATCTGAAATACATTGAATAGGTGTTGGCACATAGAAGGTCAACACATATTTATCTTTTCATCTGTTAAAATGATTAAAAATTTCACATTGATCTTAATCCTGCTTTCTACCCTTTAACCAATGAATTTAATGTTTAAAATAGTTTTATTGCTTCTTCTGTTTTTTCCAAAGCCATGACTACATCCTCATCTTCCAACCACAAAGCTCGCCATCTTTCCCATTAAAGGGTATGAAACACCAGAGATAATGAAAATATTTAATGCTTTAAATCTCTTGTTTGAACTTGATCTTATAGGGATAACCTAACATTCTCCCCATTTGAATATAACATACTTTTCTGACAAAATTACACAGCTAATAGATCATTTTCTATATTAACCAGTGCAAAAGTGCAAGTAAAATTAACATGATATTAAAAGAACATACTTTTCTAACAAAATTATTCATTCAATAGAACATACTTCGCAGCTCGTTTTTTTGGTTTTATTGAAACAACATCCATTGTATTCCTAACATTCATATGTACATTTCATATGTAGAAAAAATGATTTACTTGTATTAGAATCTTAATATGTTAATGATCATGTGACTTAAAAATGTTATTTAATGCGTAAATTGTGTTTTTTCTGTTATGATCATGTTACTTATATGAACTATATAAATATATTGTGATTTCCATAAGGTTTGATAAAGTGTTACAAAAATATAACATTATCTGTCTTCAAGAAATGAAGATGGAAAAGGTTGAGCAATTTAATTATGAAATGATGTGCGGTTAGAAAGAGGTTCAGTTCCACCCATCATCAAGTGGTATCCAACCTATGTAAAACCCAAATGTCTGTGTTACAGACTATTCATTTACCATGAATAATGTTTTGTTTGTCTTCGAGATGTGGCTTAAAAATAATAAAACATTAATATGACCAATGCTTATTCTCCTTGTGATTGGAAGGTAAAAGAACGCTATGTCAACTTTTATATCAAAAAGTAATGGGTGATGATTGACCAACTTGGTGTGTCTTTAGAAATTTTAATGTTATTCGATCATAATTGAAAAAAAGGGCAACACTAGTTTTTCAATGTTGGAGGATGTGCAATGTTTTAATGAGTTTATTCATAATTTTACTTTGATTCATTTAACTTTAATTGGAAGAAAGTTCACTTGGTCAAGGCTAGATGATCAGACTGCATTCTGATAGATGGTGTACTATGTGGGATGGTTGTTCCCAATGGGCTATCAATAGAGTTCTTTTAGATCATGTGTAGATTTTGATATGTGATATTCAACTCAACTAGGGTCCTTGTCCATGTAGGATGCTTATGTGTGGAGAGACTTTGATGAACATTATAACGGTATTTCTCTTTGAGAGATTGTTAATGAACGAAAAAAGAATTAGAGAGTTGTTAATATTGTTGGTAGTAGTGAGACGAACAAATTAGAGATTAGGGTTTGAAAGAAGAAAAAGCCAAATATGTGTGAATGAATAGTGGAGATACTGAAGGAAAATCAAATTACAGAATAAACAACGGAATAAAATTTTCGATTTTCTTTCCTTAGATCATTACGAATTTGACATGGATCAGTCATTCGATTGTTACCTCGAAGTGTGGAACCTGGAATCACGATCTCAACTAAGCAAGAAACAGAGCCTCTAGCAAGTCCACACGAACGATACTCCTCCAAGTCTCGGTGCTAGCCAAGGAATCAGAAGTTTCAAACAACTAGGGTTTCTCCAAAAATGTGTAACCAAGACTTCAGCACTAGGGTTCTATTTATAGAACTCCTAGTATGCTCTGCGTTAGAAGTCATTATTGGGCTTCCGTAAGCCCAATAACGAGTTTAGTATTTTGCTAACTAATTAGCGTTATTTACTAAACGCACCCATTATATAAGTCATACTTATATTTCTCTTTTGACCGTTCTTTTGTGTGTAACCCTATAGGTTCTAGTCACGTTGGCAATAATATTAAATCTAATATTTAATACTATAAACAATGAGTGGTATCTAGCAACACATTATTACTACCCAAGTGACAAGAATGTCAAGTGATCTGACGAAACCCTTTCCATGATAATATTCATGTGTACAATTACTCATTTGTCCTAATATATATATATTGATCACAAGGCATAGATTTTGTCACCCTTGTACAGATCAATCTTTATATTTCTTTTGTCGCGAAATATATTGAACAACGAATAAGTCCAATATTTCATATTGACTTAGTTCGACATGGTCATGCAACTTTACAGTTATATTTCATCAAGAGGCCTAAAGATATATCTCATGTTATGAAGAGGGACAAATCCCATCTAGGACACTCATGTCCCTCATAATGATTCATCAAGTACCCATTAACCAACGTTATGGTTATTCTTTTACAGACAACGATAGAATGGCAACAAAGCACTTGAGTCCACATTTAGGGATCATAGTGGTTTCATGTCTAAGAGTGATATACAATATTTTCCTTGTGAGAATATCTTATGACAATTTCATAACATACTATGTATTATTCTCACGGTGAGTCAATCCAGTATAAATATTACTCATAATATTTATACCTATGTATAGACTTACTATCTCATATCTATGAACCATGAGATGTGCTTATCAGTCTACATACATAATAGTCTCAACGCTTTATTATTATTATCCCAATTCATATTAAACCTTGACTACGGATACATTTAAGAATAGCGTTCTTTATGTTAATGTAAACTCATGATTAAGTCACACTTAATATATCATTACATGAACTATCTATTCTAGGGACTTTATTAACATTACTATGAATATAATAAAGAGTGTCATATATTATTCAATAATAAAAGTCATGATACATAAGGTAAGTTTAACATAACTATTGGCCTCTAGGGCTTACACCAACATATACTTCTTATGTCTGTGAGTGTGTTTTACAATAACAATAATCAATGTATACAACTTTTTTCGGTTTGACAGTTATGAAATGAACTCACTTTTTCCCACCACAACAATACTTACTACTACTCATAATTTATGCTTAGTTAGTTACTCCATCTACACTTATATATAAACAATAATTATGTTTTAATTTGTTTGTATGTTTTAGTTCGGCTGACAATGTCAATATATTGAAAAATATTTTGATGAAATGGTAAAAGATTTTTTCATATTAATGAAAGATTTTGATTGAATCTAGCATTATGAATGTAATAGTGTTAAATCTTTTAAGTGGATTTGTTTTGTCATTTATTGTGGTTCTACTAACTCGATGGATTAGTATTTGCAGTTGCATGTAGAGATACCCAACTCAAATAAAAAATTGGTAATGTTGATATTCTTAGGTTGAACACTTTCATTGTGATTCGAATATTAAATCTCACACATATGTGTGTGAGTTTTATGTAGTATTTACTGCTTCGACTATTTAGAAAGAAAAATAATAACAAAAATATATCTACTTCTTGATCATTAATCACTAGAAACCAATTTCATCTCATTCATTCATCTTATGTGAGTTATATGTATAATTAGTAGTAAAAAAATAATAACAATTGGATATTAGTAAAACAACTAGATGCCAAAAATTTGTTTGTTACTACATAGGATAATAATTAGTTGTAAGGTGAATAAATAAGAGGAGCAAATTCCTGTAATATGAAAGAATTATTCAAAATATAAAAAATATATACCAGTATCCAATTAACTACCAACAATTTTCATTCATCTTATTAAAAAAGACGAATTCTCTCCTCTCATTCATCTTACGAGTATATTTTGGATACTAGTAAAATTTTTGATACACTCCTCCACTAGCTCTACTTTTCAAACTAACAACTTTCTTCTCCAACATCCATCTTCCAAGCAACTTTAAAACACAATATCCTTCACATACACATTATTACTCAGAGTTAAATCAAATAAGATATTGAATCAATTATTTAACGCAACCTCACCCGATCATAGCTCATATGAGAACAACATATTACTACCATTTTTTTTTAGTAACATTAATTACCCACGAACCACCTCCCATCACTCACCATATATATGTTGCCTCCTTTAACTAAGAAACAACAACATTAACATCAACCAACAAACTTTTGTGAAAATTTACCTTCAACCCAGATAACAACTCAAAAGTAAAAGGATATCTTTAAAGATATAGGTATTGCACCAACTTTCTCTATCCATAATTAATGTATCATATGTAAACTTAAGAAGAGTAACTTTAAAAGTTTTACCATTTCCACTTGGAACCTAAAAAACCTTTTCAACCTAATTGTTTGATAAAATAACAAATTAAACATTTTAGCTATAATTAGAAATATAAAATGCAACAAATAAACACTTTGCCTTAAGCCACAAACCATCAAATACTCATCAGTTGGACAACTATTAACAAGGGTTAAGGTTGTGGATGACCTTAGGTATTCAAACATCCAAGTATTCCATTTAAAAGTAAATTTTATCATTTTCAATGTGGAATCTAGATAAGACCAATCCACAAAATTATACGCTTTTTCAAAATCAACTTTGAACGGCATATCTTGCTTCTTCTATAACCTCATTAGCAATAAATAACTCGTCAAGAATTTTTCTTCGTTTCACAAAAGTTTATTGAGATACAGACACCACCTTCTTAATAACACTTTTCAAAAATCTGTTAAACATTCAAAAAGAACCTTTTACACACATCCATCAAAGAAATAAGCCTATAATCTAACAAAAATTGAGAAAATATCTTCATCTGTATCAAAGTTATAAGTGTTCTATTCAACCCACGAACCAATCTACTTATATCATGAAACTCTGTAAAGAACTTCAAAAAATCTTCTTCCAGCACATCAAAAAATACCCTTAAAAAACTAAAATGTATACCATCATAACCTGCTGAACTCTTAAAACTAACACAATTCTACATTTTTTATAGGAAAATGTTAACCAGTGCCCCCAGGTACTGATTAAGGATACAAAAAAAAGGAAATTTTATAGTAATTAATGCATTGAAAATTGTGTAATTAATTTATAAAAAGTCAAAAAAGTTTCATTTTTTAGTAATGTTTTCCTTTTTCGGTTAGCATGACCCTTTAATCTTTGCTAATAATGTGGCTAAATTTCTAAATCACCATCTTAATATGAAATTCATTAAATAGGCGTTGGGACATAGAAGACCTACACATATGTCTCTTTTCAATCGTTAAAATGGTTAAAAACCTTGCATTGATCTTATTCCACCCTTTTTACCCTTTAACCAATGAATTTAATGTTTAAAATAACATTATTTCTCTGCCTATTTGAAATTCTAGCACACTTGTTTTAAAATGTTCTGTACGATGTTTCAACGTTTAAGATGTTCCGTTCAATGTTTCAACATCACGTAATAAACAGAAATAAAAACAAGAAAATAAATGACAAGAAAGTAAAGAACACAGAGAGTTTGTTGACCCAATTCGGTGACAAACACACCTACTCTAGGGGCTACCAAGCCAGGAAGGAAATCCACTAGTATAGTACATATTCTGTAGCTCTCAGCAAACTACTCGTTTACACTAAAGACCTAGGACCTACCCGTATAGACTTCAACCTTGGAACTCCCAGATCTGAGATCCCATCTCACTATCCTAATGGTTAGTCACAGCCCCTGTGACCTATCAGACCTAAACACAAACATAATGGTGAAGTTACCTTCAAACAAACAACTAACACCTTGTTTTACAACTTTGGTGTAGTACACAAGAGTATCAAACTCAACACACAGTCCAAAACATGTATCACAAACGATACAAGAAATGATCACAATATAGGTTCTAAACTTGCATCACAGACGATACTGTTGAGGACAAAATCCTTATTTGATGTTTTAAAGATTACAGGCATTTAATACTTGTTTTTTAACTTGTCATCTACTAATGAATTTTGTGAGAAATGTTTCATGAGAATGTTCTTAACATAAGAAAGAAGGTTCTATACTCACAAGACAAGTTAAAAACATCATTGTCAAAGCAAATAAGCAAAAGGACATAATTGGACTTTTTGGAATAAATTCAAGAAGCAAAATATTCTTTATGTCTCACCAAAAGAAGGTACTTTGGATAAAGGACATAAATGGAAAGAATATCATATGATTACATAAAGACCTTTGCATTTAAAAAGGAATTGGAAAAGCACGTGCCTTAAAGAAAGAAGAAAAAATTGTTTTACAAAGAAAGAATGTTCTTGAGAACATTCTGGTGAAACTACAAATGGATAAGGATGATGTCATTCCATCACAGTCAATTACAACTCAAGCACAACTGTACTACAACCTCACGTGGGCTGTCTCAAATGGCTAGAAAGAAGAGAATGTTCTTCAGAACATTCTTCACTTGGAAAAACACATCTTTTGCAACCTTACGCCTCAAACAACAAAAGCTAGAGCACATGGGTTGTTTTTGGACGTACAAGCACAGATGTATGTTCATGTATATCTCAAGTGAGCTTCTCAATTTCAGCCTCTATAAATACAACAAGCTAGCAAGGCAATTCTCAAGAGCTTACACACAAGAATTCAATTCTCTCCTTCACGTGAATATTCAAAGAAATATTCATAAAGCTCTTCAACAACAACAACAAAGCAAACTCCAAATATCTTTCATCTCTTGTATTTAAGATATCACTATAAGTTTGTATTGATAATATCTCCAAGTTGGGATATTATTTAAAATATCTCTTTGAGATATTATTTTGAAATCTCCAAGAGAGATACCTTTAGAAATCTTCAAGAGAGATACCATTTAAAATCTCCAAGTGAGATCTCATATTCAACCAACACCCACCACCATACAAAGTGTAACTAGATCTCAAGTCTATTGGGCTTAATAGTTTGGGATAGAACTTTTCTTGTGTGATCAAGAATCATAGAAGCCTGCTGAGGTTGATAATACAGACTGTAATCGGACTGATCTGGTGTGATCAACAAATTATAGTGCTATTTAGAAGTTTCGGATAGCAGGATACTATAGTGGATAATCTCACATGTAGTGTGGGGACTGGATGTAGCCGGTTAGGCGAACCGGGATAAATCTCTTGTGTTCTCTCTCTTCTCTCATCTCTTAATTTCTGGCCGTCACGTTTAACCTATAACTAACTATATTAATTTTTCAGAGTGCTCTGGTCCTTAAACTAAAATTAAATTATTAACCTACTACTTAATAATTATCCAGAACCTTCTGGTCCTATTTATTAACTAACTATTTTATTTTTAATATTTTCAGAGTGTTCTGGTCCTTTATCGCTTTATTTATTTCAGTTATATATCCAGAGTTTTTTGGTCCTTTACTGCTTTATTTATTTCAGTTATATATCCAGAGTTTTCTGGTCCTTTACTGCTTTATTTAT
>Ga0315914_1006384_pt1 | contig 16714 bp, 11 predicted proteins | sample MpolenodulesMG_FD_203920 | JGI IMG/M metagenome (GOLD analysis project Ga0315914, IMG submission 203920) | Medicago polymorpha root nodule microbial communities from Los Angeles, California, United States - elongated nodules | ecosystem: Host-associated > Plants > Roots > Nodule | place: USA...
CATCATTAAGAAGGAGAAGTAGCCTTATAAAAGGGCATGCATAAATTAGAGTTAGTCATTCCAATCTATCTAAACCCCAACATATAGAAAACACAAAAAGCAAAGTATATATTTCTCATATATATATCGATCTTCATTCATAATTGTTTTTCCCTTTTTTTTTTTAGCTAAATAATTCATTTCCACATATTTTTAATCTTACTTCGTTTGATTTTGTGATTTCGTCGTCATTGTCCTACGCTGGTTGTTTTGATTTCCTGTTTTTGTGCGTTGTGTTTTTTATTTTCCATCATAATACGATTTTTTTTTTTTATTCTGGTTGAAAGATAAGCTTTGAATTGTGCAGATCCAGTCAATGGCATAAGTATGTTGAAGACTTGAATATAGTCATATTTGTAAGTATAGGTGTTGCAAAAATTCCTTGTGCTCCTTGTATCAGTGTTATTTTTCTCCAGTTAATAATCATAAATAATTACATGACAGTTAATTATATATGGTTTGAAATGAATCTCATTTTTATTACACTCTATTTTCATTTTTGGAATTAGAAACATATACAGTTTCAAGACAATGCTCTAACATTAGAGAGGTTAGAATTTAGTGAAAATGTGAATATTATTCATTGATCAATTATGCTACAAGGTATAGTTTACATACAAGATAGAAATGGAAGCTAAGCATAACTAACTTCTAAAGAACTTGTTGAGAATTGACTCAAAATTGATGTTTCAGAATCTGTCAAAATTGAGCCACGATTTTGGGTGCAGTTTTGAGAGTTTTGCTTCTGGAAAAATCGATCCACGATTTGCAAAATCAAGCCTCAATTTTTAGCGCCTAGCTCCCTAAAATGTGTTTTGTTTCTCCAATTTATGTTTTGAATTAGGATCAAGTGTATCAATGAAAGTTATAGATATCAATGGTCGCTTTCATTTGACTCTTGTTGTGAAAGTGACTCAAAATTGGAGTTTGGAGTGCAAAATGGATGTTTGCTGGAAGTGCAAAATCGGGGCCCGAATTGGCAAAATCGGGGCCTGATTTTGGCTGTCTTTGGGAGCAGTTTGGTTCGTGAAAAATCGGCGCCCGGATGGAGGAATTCGAGGCCCGATTTTGCATAACAATATTTTTCAGAAACGTATTTTTTGGGCCAGATTTGTTACAATTTTATGAGGGTTACTTTTACTATAAATATAGACCTTGTATCATAGTAAACCTGGAGATAGAGGGGGCTGAAAAAAGGGTTTAGAAAGACAACAACAAAATTAGGGTTTGTATAGAGTTTGTCTCTTGGCAACAAACACTAGGTATTGAGGGTTGATTCACCTTGGGAAACACTATTAGGATTGAGTCTCTTGGTCACGGGAAGAGATTGGGACTTTGGATAGAATTAGGCGGGAGACTTATTCTTGTAACCCATTGATATCTCTTTTGTAAAGTTACTCATCATTATAGTGAAACGGAGGGCTGCTCTCTCCCCTAAACTAGGTCAATTTGGATTGAACTGGGTAAACAGATTCTTTTGTGTTCTCTCTTTTCTTTTTTCTCGTTGTTTTCTACTTTTGCTTGTGATTATAATTGTTCCATACACATTGATTTGGTTGCTTGATTATCACTTGCTCCACACATCAAGTTTGTTATTGGTGTGATTTTTCATCGAATTCACAACAATTGGCGCCCACCGTGGGGCAAGGGTCAAAGGATAATCAAGTACCATGGGTTCGAAGTGGGATATTGAGAAGTTTACCAGAGATAACGATTTTGGGTTATGGAAGGTAAAGATGGAAGCGGTGTTAATACAGCAAAAGTGTGAGAAAGCTTTGAAGGATGAAGGTGCGTTACCGGTCACCATGTCACGAGCGGAGAAGACCGAGATGGTGGACAAGGCCTTGTGCCTCGGGGATAAAGTTTTGAGAGAAGTAGCGAAGGAACCAACCGCGGCATCGATGTGGTCAAAATTGGAGTCTTTGTATATGACAAAGTCTTCTGCTCATCGACAACTTCTAAAGCAACAACTCTACTCATTCAAGATGGTGGAGTCAAAGGCCACCATGGAGCAACCTACGGAGTTCAACAACATCCTTGATGACTTGGAGAATATTGAGGTGCATCTTTAGGATGAAGATAAAGCTATACTTTTGGTGTGTGCTCCACCGAGATCTTTTGAATCTTTCAAAGATATCATGCTCTATGGCAAAGAAGGCAATGTTACCTTGGAAGAAGTTCAAGCGGCTTTGAGAACCAAGGAGTTGACCAAGTCCAAGGACTTGAGAACTTATGAAAACGGTGAAGGCCTAAGTGTTTCAAGAGGGAATGGAGGAGGTAGAGGCAACCGAAGAAAGAGTGGTAACAAGTCAAAGTTTAAGTGTTTTAACTGTAACATGATGGGTCACTTCAAGAAGAATTGTCCGGAGAATAATGGTAACTCCGCACAAATTGTCTCTGAGGGTTATGAGGATGTAGGTGCTTTGGTGGTGTCTTGTTGGGAGGATGAAGATGGTGATGTTTCTCACCTTGTGAATGATGCCTTGTATAGCAGTGTTCGTATGGAGAGACGTTAAACACTAAACATCATCCTGGAGAGGCGGTGGTAAGAATATTCATGGTCAACCTGGAGAGGCGGTGGTAAGATAAACATAAGATCTACCTTTGAGGTGGAGTTTCAAGGTGGATGACATAGTGGGATGTATGCATTTTCTAGTTGAGGTAGAGAAAGCTCAGCTTGAGGTGGAGTTGAACACGCCGGAATGGTACGACTATGGAGGACCTTGGGTGCTATGCTCTAGTGGTGAGCAAGGGAATTATTCATGAAGACGGAAGGCATTCTAGAGTTTGAAAAATGTATAGCATAGCTTGTGGGATTACCCTAAAAGACCAAGGGTGATTGGATGCAAAGAGATCTTCAAGGAAGCAGGGGATGTTTTGTGGTTGAAGAGCTTATGGTATATATTTGTGGAACTACCTAAAATTCCTAGTGTAGTTGGATACAAGGATCTTCGAGAAGGCGGAAGACATTCCGATTGCTGAAGAGGTTAAGGTGTAGACTTGTGGAACTACATAAAATTCCTAGTGTAGTTGGATGCAAGAATCTTCAAGAAGGCAGAAGGCATTCCGATTGTTGAAGAGGTTGGGTGGAAACTTGTGGAGCTACATGGTGTAGTGGGAAGCAAGGGAAAGAGCAGCATAGTGGTTGATAGTTAAATTGACATCATCACTAATTTTGAGTCAAGGTGGAGAATTGACTCAAAATTGACATTTTAGAATCTTTCAAAATCGAGCCACGATTTTGGGAGTTTTGCTTCTTGAAAAATCGAGCCATGATTTGCAAAATCGAGCCTCGATTTTGCGTTGATGCATAAAAATAATACGTATTTTTGTGTGTGATTTGTTCCAATTTTGAAGGATTCTTTTACTATAAATATAGACCTTGTATCAGATGAAACCTTGAGAGAGAGAGAGAGAGAGAGAGATGGCTGAAAACAAGGGTTTAGAAACAAACAATAAACTAGGGTTTTAGAGAGATTTCTCTAAGCGGGAGACACTAGGGTTGTGAGTGATTCACCTTGGGAAACACCGTTAGGATTGAGTCTCTTGGTCACGGGAAGAGATTGAGACTTTGGGTAGAATTAGGTTTGAAGACTTATTTTTGTAACCCTTTGATATCTCTTTTGTAAAGTTACTCATCATTATAGTGGAACGGAGAGCTGCTCTCTCCCCTAGACTAGGTCAGTATTGGACCGAACTGGGTAAACAAATTTCGTGTGTTCTGTCTTTTCTTTCTCTCGTTGTTTTCTACTTTTGCTTGTGTTTATTACTGTCACCCACTTTGTTTTGGTTGCTTGATTAGTTTGCTCCACACATCAAGTATTTTATTGGTGTGACTTTTTAACGAATTCACAACAGAACTAAATGAAACTCAAATGCAAAATAAAATCGAAGCTAAATGACATAACTTTCATTCCAAGTTACAGTTAACTTCAATTTCAAGTTAACTATTATAAATATTTTCCTTCTCATCTCTTGTGTTTGTTAATACCCCCTCCCAAGCTGGAGGTTGGTAGATATCTGTCATCCTAAGCTTTGAGATACATTCATGAAATTGACGAGGTCCTTCTACTTTTGTGAATACATCTGCTGTCTAATTCTGATAGGAAACTGGTAAGAGACACATGACATCATCTTGTAATTTTTCACAAACAAGATGACAATCAGTGGCGGATCCACACTACTTTGAGGGTGTGCACTTGCGCACCCTAGAATTTTGAAAATCACACCTACCATACTATTGAAAATTGCATTTGCACACTCTGAATAATCAAGGTTGCACCAGTTGAACTTCTCTCACTCACATATCTGTTATCGGTTGTGACCAGTACTCTTTTTCATTCTTGCATTTGATTTATTATTTAATACTATTGTAATCATTATATCCAACCACTCTCATGAGTCATGACTTCTGTCTTAACACACATTAACCATTGCCTTTTATGTGAACATTTTACAAATAAATTGTTTCATTTTATAAGAACTTTTACTTTTTACCAAGTAATCATATTTAAATTTTTAAACTTCAAATTTAAGGCCAACGAGATCAAACATATGACTTGGGGACTCTTATCTTATGCGAGTTTGCCACAGGGCTATAACAAAAGTTATGTATATTCTCTGCAAATTATAATTATGATATATGTATTAATTCGAAGTTTTAACCTGAATTTAATTATATATATACTCTTTGTCCATAAATATAAACATCCATTAACAAAAAATATGACCGTAAATATAATCACATTTAAATAACTAAATGCATTTTTTTGGCAAAAAAACAAAATCAACTACTCCCTCTGTCCCATAATAACTGAGCCATTTGCAAAAAAATATTGTCCCAAAAAAATTGACCAATAGTTGATAAGGGCACTCAAACCCGTTTTTCTTTCTCTTTCATTTATACACTTTTTCTTAATAAGTGTGAAATGAGTCAAGAGCTCAGTTAAAATGGGACGGAGGGAGTATATACATTTGATATTATTTCTTCAAACATAACTTTAATAAATAGTGCTAATTTGTCTTGAAATATAAAATTCAATATTGAATATGTCTAAACACAAATTGCAACTTAGTAATATTCTCACACAGAGTTGACACATTAACTGTCCTACAATTTTTTTAAATATGTGTAAAATTAGCTATGCATACTTTTTTTTTAAAGAAAAAAATATATATGCAATATTAGTCCCTTCGTCTTACGGTTTAAGAAATATGTCTTTGTGCACGTAAAACTTTATACTTAAATTACGCTAGCATTCTAGAAAATGATAGTGTGCTCTTTTTAAAACTCTTCATAAAAGGTGGGTAAAGTTCGTTTAAATTTGATCGCTATTAGTTAAAGCCTAATTGTAAAAAAAAAAAAAAAAAAAAAAAGAGGAAGTTAATTACTTCGCACCCCTGATCCGAGGTCCTGGATACGCCACCGATAACAATCATTGTAAAGATGTTTTGTACTCTCGTGACAATCATTCAAATCCACCAGTAGTGATATCTAAGGCCATATACTCTGCTTTTGATGATGAATAAGACATTGTTTGTTGTTTCTTAGATTTCCAAGATTCTAGAGATTGACCGATAAAAAACAATATCCTGAAATAGATCTTCGTGTTTCTACGCACCCTCCCCAATCATCATCGGTAAAAACATAGAGTTGTAAGTCATAGGATTTGGGAAAGAACAAACCATGTATTGGTTATCTCTTGAGATATCTAAGTACCATAAGTGCAGCTTTGTGATCTCTATCTTCAGGAGAAGCCGTGAATTGACTTAGTTGTTGAGTGGAAAACTCAATTTCAGGTCTGGTAGTGGTAAGGTGAAGCAACCGTCCAATCAATCATTTGTAAGTTTTATTACTAACAATTATCATCCGAAAAAATCAAAAGTATCTCGAAAATAAAATTGGGTTCTTGCGTGTAACTAATACTCTATTTTATAAACGGTAATAGAGTAGAAGGCATATAATCATGAAAAGGTAGTTTTATTTATTTTCCAAGTGGGCAAGAATGACAGAAAAAATCATTTCAAACTTATTGCATAGCAGAAATTTGTTTCGATGAAGTGAACTTAAGATAGGAGTTCCTAGATGTTCTAAGCGACTATGTCATAACTTATTGGATGAAGCGACAAAAGTGGGTGGTGGTAATGTTGTTGTATTTGGTCATGTGGTTATTCGATAAAGGTCACCCGAATTCTTACATCTAATTAAAATTTGCATTCTTGACTGAAAATCCTTCACAAAGGAAACGAACGGATCAAAATCAACAGAAACATCATTATCAATTCTAAATATTCTGACAGACAAAAAAAATTATAGGTTTGGGTGCATGTAAAAAATGATTTTTATATACAGTGATTACAAGCAAAACCATCACATATATTTGATATCTAAAATCTTTTAATGGAAAGGTTATCATATAATTTTATGCAAAAAATTGTATCCATAGTTTTCACTGCTTAAAAATGTGTTAACACGCCGCTATTTATGAACAATATCTTCCTAAATTTGGTTTATTAAAAGTGAACAATTTACTTTAGAGAGTAAAATGTATAATATCAATCCGTTAATTAACAAATTAAAGATATATATTATAAACACGTCATAACAAAGCCTGCCTGAGTTTGTTAAAATAACACTCGTTAGTTTTCTCGTTGTACATTTTAATAAGAGGATCCAAATCCAGGTTATGTCGTGACATTCACGTGTAACATCGTATTGATATCTTAGTAGGTGTGTGACTATTCTTGAAAAGATCGGAGATATTTCATATGACATTTATGTTTGGTCCTTGAAAAAAGAGAGAGAAGAGACTTTATCAATATTCTTTACAACCGTTATTGATCATCATTTTCCTATTTATGCACAATCAAACTTTCCTTTGTCTTAGGATCACAGACCACATGTTCATTTGCTTCAACCAATTATGTTATGCCAAGTGGAATTCATTATATGCTATTTTGAATCATAATAGTGATAGTTCTTATGATGACATACATGGAAGGGATCACATGTAATATTGGAAAGGAAACTTTCAAGTTAAAGGTCATAAATCCAAAAAAGTATCGACATCACATCAAAGGGAGATCCACTTGCAGCATGTGAATTAACAACCCTAGCTAGCAAAAGCTTCGTAGAGGTTATGGATAAAAGTGTAATAGATGCTACTTCTCTACACGTAACATCAGATTTATAATATCTTTGTAAATGTGTGGCTGTTCTTGAAAAGTTTGGAGATATTTCATATGATATCCATGCAAAACCCTTGAAAAAGTGTATGGATCTTCATTGGAGGGATATGTTTATGGTCATGTCCAATGATAAAAAGCGTTAGATTACTATTTAGACTTTAAGGATAAAACTTCAAGTACTTGCATATGTTGTCTTAGTCACAAGATACATTTTTCCCTAACTTTTTGTTTTGGTCTTTTATGGCCATGTTCAAATTACTACTTTGTGAACACGTATGTCCATTTTATGAGTTGTTTTGAGAAATTTTTTTATAGTCATGTTATTGGTTCTTCTGTTTCACTTCCATTTAATATCTCTTCTTTAAGTTTCATTTATGAAATTGTAAGAAATGTTATAACTATGTTGACCATATAATTGCTTTGATCCAAATTCAGCATTCCACAAACAATTCCACGTGATTACTATGAAGTACCCATAATTGCTAATTGGAATAAGGAATTGATAATGCAAGAGTACCCATAATTGCTTGACTATATTAAAAACAACCCAAAATATTATCCCTGTGAGTAATTAATTCATATGTTTCTGTTTTTTGCAGAGTTACTTTTAGTTATTCTTGGTATGTTTCCATCAACAATACATTTGTGTCAAAAATAATATTATTAGCATCTTCCCAAAAATAAACTAACCATGCAAACCAGCTGAAGTAATAGAGTACACCAACCATTCCATTCTTTGAGAATGCACAACAATCAATTCTCAATATCAACAAAACAATAAATACACAAGTCACACATTGATTCTGACTAGAAACATTATGTTATCAAAGAAACCAAACATCTATCTTGGGAAGCTTTTTGTGGGATATATTTTAAGGTATTACTCCTGCAGGACTCCCCCTATGCGACCAAAATTGCTAAGTGCGTGTTTGGTAGCATGGTGGATTTACTGATATCACGGTGACTCGCCATGATACCAAACATCACTAAGTCAACTCAGGTGACTCACGTTTTCCTACCTACAAAACAATTTACACTTCTTTTTTTACATCGCTACTATTGCATATAAGCACAGAGTCAACACACAAACCACCCTTTGTATGAGTGCAATCGATTTGAGACAATGAAAACTTGATCTTCATCAAATCATTCGAATTCTTAGAAACAAAGTTTCCTACATGGTAGAGGATCCAGTGCCCTGGATTATCCAAATGAGTATGGGATACAGCGATTTGACCATCAGAAGTCGTCAGCTGAAACTTTGCAGGTTTTATATCCCAGCCATGGATGTGCTCGGTCTTGCAAACTCGTCGTCCGAGCTTCTTGGATGACCTGCCAAGGTGAAGTCTGAAGTACACACTGTATGTCCCTACTGGAAATTGAAAATCAATATCTCCTTCCACTTCAAGCCACCAAATTTGATGAAGATAAGCAACTGTATGGAACCTATTTACACACAAACAAGAATATACTCTAATCAAGTTCCACCATATTGTTTTTGTTTTTTTTTTTAGGGACACCATATTGTTATACACCCACAACACATAAATAATAAATGTGTTATAATAAAACTTTTCCAAAAAATGAAATCAGGATCGTGGAATTAAGAAGCCCCTGGTATCATGTGTGCTCTAGCAAAAGGTGACAAAATCCTAAAACTGACCCTGTTTGATGAACATTTGACAAATGTGATTTTGAAAAAAAATTGATGTGACATGGTTGAGTTTGAATTGAAATGATTTACGTTTGGATGGTTTTATGTCGAACACAAGCTTGGTGTAAATCTAAACTTAAATTTTTCAATTCAAGACAAAAACTACTTTATAACTACTACTAATCATATTGACATCTAGAGGCAAAAACAATTTTGACTTACGATAACCAAACACACATATTTTCAATAAAATCACATTTGACACATGGAAAAATCAATTTGATAACATACACTGAGCCAACTGGGAAAAATAGTCCGTGACGACTAAAACGATAGAATTTTTTTGCCACACATATTACAAGGAAAGATGCATTTGGGTTCAAATAGTTCCTTAACATGGTCAATTAAAGACCAAGTTAGGTTGAGTGTCTTCTGACTCTAGACACAAGAGAGGGAGATGGATTCCTTGGGGTCGTAGGGAGATTGATTTGTCATATTTAGAATAAAAGTCGTCCAATCTAGCATGAATGGTGATGATTCTCCCTATTGTGTAACTGTGGGGAATTATGAACACATGCAATCCGTATCCACATGAGGGTTGGTATTGAGTCATAACCTTTGTAAAGAGTTTGAAAAGTGTGAAGATTCCATTCTTCAATCTTCGTAACTAACAGAGCTAGAAAGTGAGTCCAATACAGTGGAATCAATCAATCAAAGGGCAAAAAGAATAAAAATTTCGGCAAGCAATGTTTAGTATTTCCATTCATAAAGATGAAAACAAAGCATAACAATGAGTCAGGGCATAGCAAGTTCTATAATGGCACAAGTAACATAATTTCAATTGCAATAACCTCACCTTGACTCTTCAGTTGAAATGTGATTCCAATATCTGCGATCATCTATCCCTGTAATCCTTAACGCTTTGGAGGAAATTGACAAACAAACCCCACCAGACCTCTTATCTAGCCAAATTTCCTAAACCAAAGTAAGATTTTTGACATATAAACATTAAGAAGTTGAAAATCATGTCATAACTTAATAAAAGGGAGATCCTATACTTTTCTTTCCACGTTACTAAGTTTTTATGTGTATAAAGCATGTATTTCTTGAATTCATGATATTAATGGGTTTCTATTTCACTTTGGATTCTCTGTAGTGACCGCACAAGCTACTTATTAAGCTATAATATTGGGTGGATTTTGGTTGGTTTATTCTCGTTATCATAAATGCAAAGTGGAAATAACAACTTGAGAATGATGCACACAATATTAATTAAAGGATCTAACTTATTCTTGCAAAATCGGCTTTGTATGGTGAAACATATCTCTATTTTTAAGCTCTTTTCAAACTTAATCTCTTATCAACGTGGAACTGAGGTTTTTTCCAATACTGCCAAGGATCCGAATGGTGAAGCTGCTTGGGAGAATTCAAAACCCTTCTATACACAAAATAAAAGTCATCGTAGCAGATTTGAGAAATGAAATTAATGAGCCAAAATTGTTACCTTGGTTCCATTGTCAAACAAATTAGGCTTGCAAAGTCTTGCATAAATATCCCTCTTCCCTAATTCAGCACCAGAACTAGTAGTATCATCCTCCAAAGCTTTCCCCATGATAAACTCGTAATTCAAAGGCAACTTTGATTCCCAAACAAAATCGGCAAAAGAAGCATCACGAAACGCCCTATTCAATCGTGCTAGCTTACATATATCCGGTGGATCCAAATACATCAAAACCAATGCCACACAACTCTCTGGTATATCCCCAAGCCTTGGTCTTATGGAACTACAATCCCCATCCCCATCACATACACATGAGGAAAAATTAGCACCCATATTCAACACAAAAAACCAAACCAAACTAACCCAGAATATGAATTCAACTAAAAACTTGATCTTGAACCTCAATTTATCAAATTCATCACATACCAAGCTAAACTACTTTATACCAACAATGTAAAACACAAAAATTCCACAGACCCAGAATCTGAATTTAACTAAAAACTTGATCTTGAGCCTCAATTTATCAAATTCATCACATACCAAACCAAACTACTTTATCCCAAAATATAAAACCCAAAAATTTCAATGACCCAGAATCTGAATTCAACTAAAAACTATATCTTGAACCTCAATTTATCAAATTCATCACTTATCAAATCAAATTATTTTATACCCATGATGTAAAATTTCCATGACCCAGAATCTGAATTCAACTAAAAAATTGACTTTGGACCTGAATTTGTCAAATTCATCAAACAATAAACCAATTGTAAACCTCCCAATGTTGAACGCACACCTAAAAAGCTAGTTGTGATGAAATGGGAATTGGCATGAATTTCAGTGAACGACACGCGTATGTACGCCGTTTTCCAGTTGAATTGGGTTCTTGAAGATCTATGGTTATATGAAGATCAGATTACGTTCAAAGATAGAGAAGAATAAAAGCATAGAGAAAATATAGAAAATGTGATGAGTGATGTGATCAAAATAAAAGTAATGATTTAATCTTCTATACACATTACACGTCCTCATAAAACTATTTTATGATATATAATATTACGCATCCTATCATATTTTTTTAAAGGTTATATTAACTTGTATCTTATGATGGATAAAAAAAAACTTAGGATAGGAATTAAAAAAATAAATAAGAAATAAATTTTGTATTGAAAATGTAAATTATTAAAATTTTATAACATTGAATACACAAGTTTTAAGATAATAATTCTATTTTTAAGAAGTTTAAAGACATAAGTTAGTATTTCTCATTTTTTTTAATGTGCATCTAATTATATATCTAATTATATCGTATCCGTCCTCCTTAGTCCATATAATTCACTCCTGAGTTCTCAAGTTGTGGGTTTTATCTAACAACAATGATAATGTGACATAATAAAGACACTGTATGTTTATACGGGTATTTTTCTTTTATTTTTCTTTTTCTTTTTCTTTTTTTTGTTTCCATGTTACTTTATCTTCCCTCACTTCTCCATTGTTTGTTTCTCTCTCATAACCTACACCACAACCGTTAAAGATTCTCACCCCTCCACAACTCTCCACTGGCGACCACTGTTGTTCTCCTCTCCGATCGATTTTGTCAGCAAAAACGAATCCAAACATAGATCTGAAACAACATAAGCACAACAACGCAGCGGCCGAGAGAGGGGTGAGGACCGATGAGAGGACGATGAAGGCGTGGTCGGCATGAGGGAGAAGAGGAGGTCACGATGGATTGAAGCAAGATGGTATTGACTGGTGTGAGGTGGTGGTGGTAATTGCTCCTTTTTCACTAGGGTACTCTCTGGTCTGATCTCCTTCACCAGTGATGATGATGGAAGAGTTGGAGAAGATGGAGTTAGGATTCGGTGGTGGATTAGAATGGTCGAACGGTGACTGATGAGGACAACCAGCGATGGTGGTGGGAAGGTCTCTAAACCGTGTTTAGAGAGAACGATAAAGAAAGAAGAGGACGATGAGAGAGAAACTCAATTGTACCCCTGCATTTTAGTGAAAATTACGAGATTGTCCCTAATGGCATATTTGTGTAAAAAAATGTGTTTATTTATCATTTCTGTTTATCTAATAATGGAACTTTCTCTATTAAATCCGCTTACGAGTTCCTTTTCAACAATTTGTTACCACTACTAACATTGATGCCCTCTTTGACTTGGTGTGATTTGGCATGGCCTTCAAAGAATTAAATCTCATCTTTGGAAATTATGTCATGGTCGTCTTCTTACTACTGATGAAAGACGTATGAGATACATGATTAACGATGCATCTTGCATTCATTGTGGGGATCTAGATGAAACAAGCATGCATCTTCTTTGTGACTGTGAGCCGATTAGGGGTTTTTAGGATCCTTTCATTGATGAGAAACACTTGGCAAGATTTTTCAGTTTTTGGTCTTTATGAATGGCTTCATTAGAATCTCACTACAACGGATATTGGTGGCACCAGTATGCATTGGCCGACTTTCTTTGGAAAGACCGGAACCTACTTATATTTTATGGCAAATCATATCTTAGTACAAATCTCCACAATATATTGGATAGTTTTGTTCATCATTAATACAACTCGTACCATTAACTCTAATTCTTACTTTGAAAATCCAAAGAAAGAATTTCACATTTCTTGGAAACCTCCTCGTGATAATTGTTTGAAGCTTGTTATTGACAGATCTCATTGAACTGTTGATAATCAACTGCTTTTGGTGCGTTAATTAGAGACTTCGCAGGTTGTTGATTAAATGATTTCATTGAAATTTAAGAACCTCTATTGTTATCTCTACCGAGCTTTGGGGTCTCAACCTTGGTTTGAAGCTCCCTAGAAGTTTATATATTTGCTCTCTTATCGTTGAAGTACAAACACATCGGTTGTTGTTAGTCTAGTACTCCCTCCTTCCCATAATAACTAAGTCATTTACAAAAAAAAAAGTGTCCCAAAATAACTAAGTCATTTTACTTTTCAATACAATATTAATTACTTTTTTCCCTTTATAACTCTAATTAATACAACTTTCATCATTTCCAATTCAATATATTCCACTTTGTATTTATGATACTGGAGAATCCACCAATACTTAACAAAAGCATTTAAAATCATTTTTCTCTCTCGTTCATTTATACATTTTTTTTAATGTGTTAAATGAGCTTGTGGCTCAGATGATTTCGGACGGAGGGAGTAACAAAGTACCACATCCATTTTTGTCAACTTAATTGGAGTCCATTTTGTTTTATTCCAATAACATTGTTGTCTATGAAAAAAAATGAGTTTATTTTCACTAACTTTTCGCATTTCCAAGCGTTTTTTTTTTTTTTTGCAGTCAAGAAAATCTCCAATGTTGCACATTGTTTGTTGACGGATTACTGTTAGCTACTCATTTTGTATTGATGGATAATGGCTATGATAATTCAACTTCTGCTAATGACAAACATATAAGCTGATTCGATGGAATTAATCTACTTAAACTTTGCCATTTGTCAAAGACTTGTTCAAACACATTACGAAGGCTGATTAATTTTATTTCATTCTTATCCATCGGAATAAAATAAATCACAGATATACAAATACTAGGTTTTGTTGACATCTTTTGATGTCATTGTAAGCATCAATCATAAACTAACTCATGCAATTAACTTTAAGCCTAATTTATGCAAGCTTATCCATTAACTATTATAATGAATATTAGAAGACTTCTATTATTTGTCAAAAAAGAAGACTTCTATTAAATTAAATTAAATAAGTCTGATGATATCCAATTAAAAAATATAGATTTGAGTATAAAAATCTTGGGATATTTAAACAAAACTGTTTACAACTTACAAAATATTTTCTCGTGGGTTCAAAAGAGTTTTTAATTTCGATGAATTGTTTAGAAATTGCAATTTTAATGGACTTTTAGTGAGATTTTAGTGGATTCTTATTTCTTTTATATTTTGACATTTTTCTTCTGGCCTCCCTCAATTCTTCAAATTTCTATTTCTTTAATGTCTTTATATATTATTTATTTCTCCCATTTTCTCTTTCATTTTTGTTATATTTTTATGCATCTATATATCTCTCATCTCTCTTCTTTCTCAAATGTTCTACTCTCTCATGCACAATCACATAAAAAAACATTATATTTTTTACTTCTTATTTTTTGCACAAATATCTAGCAACATTTGTTTGCATTGACGCTTATAACTTTGAATGTTTGTTAAAAATTCAAAGAAGTGTTTGAAACTTTACAAACTCTATATTATTTCAAATTCTCTAAATTCTTATGATATAAATTCGCTGAAATAAAAATAGTAAATTTTTTATTATAAAAGTCTTTTAAAAAATCTTACAAGTCATTATTATTTTTGCTGTTGTTAATATTATTATATTTCTCATAGATATCCTCCACTAGAATAAGTCCTATTTAAATGTGTTATATACTAATATAAGCACAACTCTTAGCCGGAATTTAAACTATTTTTTGTCACATTGAGAGTCTAACTTCTTCTATTAAACCAAATTTTTGTCAAGTCATTAAATTCTTACAATATCTTTTAAAACTTTCAAGATTTCTTTATACAAAATAGTCTTTTAAAATCTCAATCAAAAAACATGAACAGATGATGATAACTTATAGATCAACTGGTATAACTTTGTATACATGGAGAAATAATACTTTAGGATGACATATGAAGCTAAAGTTTATTTGTTGATAAAAGATTCAAAACTTGTATCAGTTTTATTTTTCATGATCAAAACCTTATAATATACTTATTATTATTTTTCTTCATTCAGTCTTGTAACTTTATATATTTGCAAAAATATTATAGAATCCTTTCAAATCTTATAAATCTATAAAGTATTTTAAAATTTAAAAAATTTGTGTTATAAATCTAATAAAATCTAAACTTAAAATCATGATTATAAGAAGTTTTAAAAAGAAAATCATAAAATCAATACATTTCTACATAGTACTTCCTCCGTCTCTATATATAAATCCCCTTTGTTTTTTTTCACATTTCTTAAGAAAAGTTGTCAGTGTAATTAATGTGTCTGTTTTGTGTGTTAATATTACCAAATTATCATTTGTTTGTATGTGTATTAAATTTGACTATTCATATTTCAAGACAAGTTAATAGTATTAATTATGGGTATGTTTAGGAAAAAAAATAATAAATGCATCTAGTAATTTGAAAAAGGATTTACATTTAAGGACAAAAATAAAGTCAAACGAGTGCTTAGATATAGAGACGGAGAGAGTATTTTAAAATCATTAAAACTTTTTTACCCAACATTATCTCTTAAAATCTTAATCAATTACTCTCGGGTTAGTTGGCCTCAAATATCTAACATCCTAAAATAACAAAATTGATGATTATACAGAGAGTAATACTTTGGTCATAATTATAAGAAAAAATTGACTTTTTAGATTCATTGTGTAATTAATGTATCTTGTCTATAATATAGACTAAATACATCATTTATACAATGAATTAAAAAAGTCAAATATTTCTTATAAATAGGATCGGATAGAGTAAATGATAGACACCTATTCCAGGCCTCTGCCACTTAAACACCGGCACATGTGGCAGCTTTATTTTTTTACTAATAAAGAAATAAAATAATAACAAAACAAATGACAAAAAAAAAGATGAAGAGACCTTAACGAAGTTGTTGTAGTCTCTCCTCTCTTCGTTTTCGTGAGCAACGACGATGAAGAGAACAAGGGGAGTGAAAGAGACCGGAGATGGTGAAAATAATGGAAACCCAAAGACGACAAGAGTGAGGGAGCGATCAGAGAGAATGGTGTCAAAAGATAGTGAAACACAAAAGAGACGAGGTACAATATATCACATCTAGGTCCATGGAGACGTGGCAAAGGGGGTGCAGAGGGACTAGAGATGAAAGAGCAGAGAGGGAGGTTAGGGGAGATGTGATATGACATATGAATGTTTGTTTTTATTTTCTTTATGTTTTTTGTTTTGGTATAAGACAACAAAAATGTACCACCTTAAATGGGGGGTTTTCAAAAGGTGAGGTGTCTATTTATCACTACTCTTAAACAAAAAAGGAAAACAACAACACAAATTATTTCTTTTTATTAAAATATTAAAAGGAATTGCTTTAGTGGCATCTGTGAAAAGTCAACAACAAAAAAACATCAATCATTTGTACTTGTAACCTTAGAAATATCATAATCTACTAAGAGAAACTATTTTTTATGGTGGATTCTAGGGTGAGGGGTCAATTAAGTCCCTCACCGGTGGAGCACGAAGGAAATACCGTTGGATTTAATCAATGGATCTTATTTGTTAAAAATAAAATTGAGAACATTTACATTTGTTCAC
>Ga0315914_1006387_pt1 | contig 16710 bp, 8 predicted proteins | sample MpolenodulesMG_FD_203920 | JGI IMG/M metagenome (GOLD analysis project Ga0315914, IMG submission 203920) | Medicago polymorpha root nodule microbial communities from Los Angeles, California, United States - elongated nodules | ecosystem: Host-associated > Plants > Roots > Nodule | place: USA...
GCGATTTTTTTGGGAAACGAGGTGTTACAAAATGCAGCTTTTGCTGCCTTAACATACCCCAATGCATCATCGCCGTTTTGGAAGCTCTTCATCTTTATCATTATTATTCAGAAAATACATCATTACGTACTCAGTTTAACTACTACTAATTCCAATTCAAAAAAAAAAATATACATATATATAATCATGAGAAGGAAGAGGAAGAGGAGTCGAATACCATTGAACTTGGCCTTTGAAGTAGTGGCTGCAGGGATGATTCGAGTATGTGTGTCCCTAATTCAGAAATTACGATAAGGGGACGAAAGAACGATAAAACCAAGGAACAAGAAAGCGACGACAACCTTATTTATTTTGGAATAAATTACTTTCTTATTTTAATATTAAATCAAATCGATTTGACATATATATATATATATATAAATAAATAAAAGGGTTTGTCTAACATGTGCAATATTGCACATGTTAAGGTAACTAAAAGTAGTATCTTTTTATTGAAAACCAACAATTATTTATTAAAAATTATATATTTAATATAAAAAAACACAAGTTCCAAGTCAAAATTACTACTTTAAACTTCTTAACATGTGCAAATTTGCACATGATAGAAAAACCCTAAATCAAATAGTCTCTTTCAAGACTTTTGTGCCGACTTTTTCATTGTTCAAGAATGCCCTTAATTTTTAATATAAATAATACATGTAACATATAGTTAAAAATAAATGTAAATATTAAAATAAAAGTGTAATAAACACAAATGTTCGGTTTTTTACTTTATCATTTAAAAAGTGTAACAAACTAGATGAGTGTATTAGAACTTAATTTTTCATGGTACACCAAAACAACTAGAGAATAATCTACCTCAAAATGTTGATGTCTAAAACACCAATCAGACTTGAAGGAACTTGTTCCATCAAGAGTTGAAAGTGTAATGTGCTTTTGCAATTTTTTTATCACCAACCGAATAGATAGAGAATTGATGATATACACAGAGTTGCTTTCATATCCCCACCTGCTGGGGTTGCTCAATGCATAACAACTTTCGTATGATACATAGAATAATGCAATGTCACCCAAAGTTTCCAGTTTGACATAGTTCATGGTTGAGAAATCTATTTTGTAGACGTTACTTATTTTCTCGGTCGTTACATCAACCACTGAAAGTTGTCCATCACAATTAACCAACCTAGTGTAATAGCAAAATCTTCCGGGAGTATTCTTCAGTTTTAGAAATTTAATACTTGTTGAATTCAAGCTGAGTACTCCTATGTTGGCTTTGTCAGTGACAACATATATTATATTTTGCAAAACCACAAAGTCAACAATTCCCTCTGGATCTTCTATTCTCGAATACGCAACCCAACCTAAATTTCGAGATTGATAGACATGCAAATGATTTTTGCATAAAACCACCAAGACAAATTCCTTAGAGCATTTGTCGTAAGCAAGCAAGACACGCTTAGTTAAATAAGAACGGATAACTTTAGAAGTAGAAGTATTGACTACCTTTTTAATTCTTGTAAATGGATTCATTAGCATAAATGAATTATCATTGTACCCCGCCACGATAAAAATCTGCTAGAAATCGTAACATAGGCAGAGTGGAAGAAGTACTTCCCCATCTTCGAGCAATAAACTTTTTGGTCGGGTATGCTAATAAAAGAAAATGCTCCCGTAGGATGACACGAAATTTGAAGAAGTAAAGGTTCTTGGGATGCCAAGAAATTTCTTGAGTAAATTTTATGAAAAGCCCTCCAATTCTTGCACACACCAGCAAATTGAAAGTGGTCGTCAAAATCTAGTGTTTTGGAAATGATATCAAGCACACCTCAAGGAAGATCACAGTTCTCTTGTAACATCTTCACCTGTTTTCCTTTGTATCATAAAATGACAATATTAGGTGATTTCTAAACATGTTTTTTTATTTACTTCTGAAACATAAGATATTTGTTTATATGAAACATAAGATACTTATTACCCCATTTTCCCCAAACAAAAATCCATATCAACGTAAAATACAAATATGTGTGATCCTCTTCTCTTTTTTTTTCTTCCTTGTCAGTAGTTTATTTTCTCATTATTGTGATCATGGATCATGCCAATGTATAGCAGACAATAGATATTCATTTTCGTCCACATAAAAATTAACAATAAAACTACAAGCATTAAATTTTAGGCATGGCATGTTATTGACCCCTACTCCCCAACAAAGAAAAATGAAAAGGTCGAGTAGTGAGGAAAAAATATCTTCATGCACTTCCCCCTACAGTCATGTGAGAAATGACAAATATACCAAGAATCAATAAAAGATGCTAGAATGAAATTTTACTCTAAACCCTAAAGTAGTGAGGAAAAAACATTTCCATGAATTTCCCCTACAATCATTTACAAAAAAGAAAAAGATACTAGAATGAAAATTTAGATTAATTCTTAAAAATAAAAGATACTAGAATACTAATAAAACTACGAAGGTAAATAGAAGAAATTTCACTAGATTAACTCTCTCTCTCTCTAAAATACAGTCTTTCAAAAATGAAGTGCCGCAATTACAATCAACAACAAGTTTTCTATACCTTTTATGGCCAAATACATAGACAAATCAAAATTTGTGTGCCTCCTGTCAATAGTCCAAACAAAAATAGAGTCCTATATAGTGTGGACAGTTAACACCAACATAAGTCAAGAGAATGACAAGGTTTTAGGGCATATACCAACCCAATTACATTACTATAGAACTATGGTTGATGGCGACAAACCAAAAATGGCATTTCGGCATGTGGTAGAAACATGGTGGATATAAATAGCAAAAAAGAAGTGCAAAAAAGTATCAACATATGAGAAGTGCAATGGATAATGATAAATTCTAACCAGTGGTCTCCAAAATTAAACTTGTATGCTCTCGAAGCAGCTTCCTCACTTTTGCTTTGAGTATGTTTAAAACCTGGCCATGCCTTTTAGGACTTATACGAGTTATTCCAACCTGGTAATCCTTAATGAGTTTTAAAAGCTCATTATACTTTTTCGTGTTATGATATTGAAATTCAACTTTGACTGCCTTAAAAAGATACGCCAATGAATCATTGTCGTTTCGGAGGATGTTCAACTTTATTCCGAAATCAGAATAGTGTTATTCAGTATAACTAATTCTAATTCAAAACTAAAAAAAATACTAGCTTCCAATTGACGCTAAAATAATATCTATAAAAGTGGACGCTAAAGTTGAAGCTAAATTTTATTAAAACATATCTAAATACATACGCTACTTAGCTTTAGAATTTGTTGCCGCTAAATTTAGCGTCTATAAAATGTAAATGCTAAGATCAACTTTTAAAAAACTCCTTCTTCGAAAAAAAACTTTTAAAAATCTAAATTCCAATTATTTTATTTTAAAAAATTATATATTTAATGTAAAATGCATAAGTTACCATCTGTGAAGCCCCGATACTTCAAAATGGATGACGTACCGTATCCCCTGCGTATCCTGGACCGATACCTGCCTGATACTTCCCGATACGTATCAGGAGAGTATTCGAAGATTAAATTTTATTTTTTTAAAAAATAATCATCCGATACTTCTCGATACGTATCAGGAGAGTATCCGATAATTATTCTGCACCAATACCTGCCCCGATAACTAAAATTACTTAACTCTTGAGTACCGATGTATTATTTTTTGGATATAGTGCTTCTTTTTTGGATCGATACAGTATAGCAGTAACAATGTTCCTTTTGGATATAATATAGCACTGATGGTGCTTTTTTTGGGATAATATTGTGTATGTAATTGACTAATCATCACTCCCTTAATCGTCAATATTATTTATATTTATGTTGATGTGTTACAAGCCTTGTTAATATATTTAAATCTTAAAAAATGGTTATAATTATACTGTACATTTAATTATATAATTTTTTTTATTAACGTATCCCAGCCGTATCGTATCTTGATTTTTGAAATTTTTCCGTTTCGTCGTATCGGTGCAGTATCGTATCTCGTATTCAGGCTTCACAGATTACCATACAAACTTACTATTTTAACTTATTAACATGTGCAAATTTGCATATGATATAAAAACTTTTTTATCCCTCAAAATAAAAACTTTTTTATAAAAATTAAAAACATGCTGTAAAAATATAAGATAAGTATTATTTGAACAATCATTTTTGTTGACAACTTGTGAGACAACCAAAATATACAAAGAAATATGAGTATTGATACAAAGACCAAAACAATAAAAAGAAAAAATAAAAACACAATATAAATATGAGAGAGAAAACTGTCACAAAATAGTTTTTCAAATATCATTTATCAAAAAATTAAAGTAAGATATAGTTAAAGTTGGGTCCAAGCAAAAGACGGGCTTAAATAACCCATGGACTTATGGGCCAAATGGTGACCGGTTTCCCGCCATAATCCTGTAAATGCAACGCAACGCAACCCGTTTCATTTGAGACGAAGAAGAAGAAGAAGAGGATAACAATGAGAAATTGAAATTGAAATTGAAATTGAAATTGAATTGGTACAAATGTTGCAAACCCTAGTAGTTCCCGCAAGGTTTCGCTTCGGAAATCGAATATCTCTCCGTCGAAGCTTGAGCAGCATTCGTTCATTCAATTCCGATTATGGAGATCAGTCTCGTGGTGGCCTCCCTCGATTCTACTCTGAAACTCTTCCTCCTTCCAAGGCATGCACTCTTCCTCCTTCTTAAGTGTACTCATTGAGCTGGGGTTTTATCAAAAGTTCTTAATTTTAAGGGTTTGCTATGAATTCATTTAGTTTTTCTCAAAATATACTTTTTTAGTTTGGATTGGATATTTCTTTGTTTCTGATACAATACTATTCATTCATTCAGGGTAATGTTATTCGGGTTAAAGGCGATGAATTCTGGCACATGACTAAAGTATTGAGGCTCTCCACCAATGCTAGGTAATTTGTTTGTTTTTTCACAATTACTTTTGTCCTTCAAATTGATTTTTTTCTTTCCTTCTTTTGATAATATAGTCTTTCATAGTTATAGTTATAGACATTTGATTTCTTTATGTTGATTTCTAATGACTATAAATGCACTCTGGAAACCACAGTAGATTGAATCTTGAACATTTCGTGCCTGCAAATCTTGTGTGTATGTTTTTAAGTGCTAATTCTTTTTCCATGCGGAAATGGGAAGAGGGCTGGAGAGTTTTGGCTTTATTTGGTCAGTAAATAATGGAAGATAGCACATAAACTAACTTTTATCGCATTGCTAGGTATGGCAAAGTGGGCTGCACCAAGGTCTAGAATCACAATTAGAGTGTAAATTGCAACTTCATATCACAATATATGTATCACAATTATACCCTGCAGTGTCAGATTCTAATGCAATTTATTTGCAATCTAATTAGCATGCAATTTATACCGAGTGCCTAGTGCCATGCCTTTCTCATGCAATTTCTAACAGAACTAGCAAGCAGGGAGTAAGTATTTGAAATTAAGTAATAGGCAGATTCATTGGAAAAAAAGTGACAGTTTTTTTTTTAGTTTTAATTAGCCCATGTGCCAGCCCACCCGTGACTGCCCCGTTTTTTCAGCGGGCTAAACGGCGGGGTGGGCCAACTAGTGGTGTGAGTTTAAAATTCCAATTCAACCCGCCAAATATACGGGGTTAAATGGGCTGGCTTGACAGGCTTGACCTATTTTTCCACCTCTACGGATAGTTGATAAACCAGCTGATTCAATTTGTAGTGTTAAGGTAAAATTAGCGGCCTAACTACATTATAAATATGAAATGAAATGACATAAAATAGATATGTTAATTAATATATAATTTTTTTCAATTAAGATAACAGGGTAATATTGATAGAAAAATGATAAGCTATAAGCTTTAAGCTATATATAAGCTAGTAAAAATAAGTTAAAAGCTTGCGAAGAACAAATGTTACCAAACATGTCTGTTTTGGTCAAAAGAACTTATAAGCTCAAAATCTTGACATGCCAAACACATCCTTTACATCGGCAGTTGGTTTTCAATGATTCCTGTCAAAAATTTTGATTCTATTTTTGTCACGGTTGTTTCTTTAGTTACAATTTTCTCTGTCATAAGTCTGGAAGTAAAATGTCAGATAGTTATTACCTAATGTTATAGCCTATGTCTCGGTTCCTGTCTAGCTAGCATTGTGATCTTGAAAACTTTTTTATTATGATTCAAATTGTGATGATCAAGGGTACAGCTCTTCAATGGAAAAGGAGCTTTGGTAGAAGGATGCATACAGAACATTGACCGCACTGGACTTGATTTTGTTGCATTGACTGATCTGAAGTTAGTGCCTCCACTGAATTTTCAATTGCATGTATTTTCTGGTTTTGGTAAGTTCTTTTAGTTTCTATTAAAACAAAAATTATTTATGATTTTTTTTTAACACTTGACCCCCCACCCAATTTTTCACATGTTGAGAATCTAACAGGTACTCTGAAGGGTGGGCGCGCTGACTGGCTTGTAGAGAAGTGTACAGTATGTTTCAATAGCATATTGAAATTTTATCTGGTTAGATTACCACTTCTATATGTAACAGTTGTTTTTCTTCCATTCATGACTTCCATAGGAACTTGGAGCCAGTAGTGTTACTCCGCTATTGACTGAACGTTCTCCGTCAATCTCAGAAAATCGGGTGGACAGACTAGAACGTGTCATTTTAGCAGCATCTAAACAATGTAACTGTTTTTTTGCATGAGGTTAAACATTTATTTTGCTCATTTCCGAAATTTCTTTGGCCTATTATGACTGAAGTTTTAAAGTTGGGTCTAAAATGAAGAGTTTTCGATTTTGGTTAGTGAACCTTCTATTTTTTCCCGTTTTTTAGGTCAAAGACTGCATGAAATGATCCTGAAACCTCCTGTAGAGATTGGTGATATTTTGCATCTTGTAAGCTCTTTATTCTAACTACCTGGCAAGAAAGTTGGCATAAATTTAAGTTGTTTGAGAAGAATTTTGACCAATGCATTGTAATAACCTATTAACATCCATAATTCCATCTATTTACTAGTGATATCTTTGTTAATTTCCTTTTTTTTCCTTGGAATTCTTTGAGTTAAACACCTAAGCTAGGGATTTGATTCCATTGGTGTTACATGTTAGTTATTTAATATATGTGGTTACATAGTCAATTTGTGAATTTTGCTCATCGAATTCCAACACTTTTCTTCTATGTTCATAACTTAACCTATTTTCTGTAACTTAGATTGCGCAATCAAAGCTATCTCTTGTTGCAACAGCAGAAGCAACTCCTGTTCTTAATGCATTGACGTCACCAGAAAAGGAAACTAGTGGCTTAATCGTAGTCGGGCCAGAGGGCGGTTAGTATACTTAATAAGTCTAATTTCAGTTTTTTGTTTTGCCACATGTCTGAACATGAATGGACATTTGGATTGATAAGGTAATAAGACAAGTTTAGTTGTAAGGTACATTCTCCCTGTTTTTACCGGGGCTAAAATGAAAACCTGTGATTAGCAAATAGACAATAGTTGTTGTGTTTCTAGGGAGGGTATAAATATATTAGGGCCCATTTACTTTTAATGTTTCCTATTTTCTTTTTTATTTCAACTAACATAAGATAATATAGATCCAATATATTTCTCACTATTTTCATTACAAATTTTGAAAATGTCAAAATATTGTATTATTGTTTTTGTGTCTACTGCATGAGTCTTCCTTCTCCCTGTTAGCAATTTAAAATGAACATAAGTTTTAATAAATGATAATTGATAATATTTCCAGAAAGTAAAGGAGCCTTATTTTTTCTGCTGAAAGTTCAAGTGATGCTAATTTATGTTGTACTGGATGCCTGCAGATTTCACTGAGAAAGAAGTGAATATGATGATGGAAGCAGGTGCTAAAGCTGTTAGTCTTGGGCCTCATCGTCTTCGGGTTGAAACTGCCACGATAGCACTTCTGACTACTGTTATGTTATGGTCCGACTCTCAGCAAACTTCTGTCTCTTGACTCATCTGTATATGTATGTCCGGTGAGGCATTATTATGTTCTAGAAACAATTTATATTTTGTATCAATTGTCTGTTAGATTTAATTAGACTAAGTTCACATTGGGGATGAAGGTGACATTTCTCTATTGATGCCCTTGCTTTGAGAAAACATGATGTAGATTTTTATTTACTTGTGTTGAATGCTGTCACAGCTAGTAATAGTTTTACTCCTGACTCGAGGGGTGCATGTTAATCTAGTGTCATGCCGTAGTCCTGTTTGTACACGGATCCTCTCCTTCTCCCTCACATACTTGTCATCTTAAGAATTTTGGTCTAGAAGTGATAGTAAGTTTGAACAGGTATGAATAAGTTTTAATGTCGGACAAAAATATGATTAGTAATAACAGTACAACTGTAAAGACTCACATACTTATCATCTCAAGATTTTTGGTCTAGAAGTGATAGTAAGTCTATTGTTAATTGTTTGCCTTTCACTTAGACCCGTGTTAAATGTTGGGTCGAAGATACGAGTTTAATAAACTATTATAATAATATATATAAGATACGAGTTTAATAAACAAGAGATCTACTTAATTCAAAGTAATTGTTAAATTTACCTCCAATCAAAGTAATTATTAAATTTTTAGTCTGTATTTTTTTTTATTTTTATATTGTCCAATTTTCTCTTCGAATTATTCTCACTGCCAAACATAATGAGCATACATGACTTCCTATAGCTGTCTGCCCTTTAGTTATGGTTAGCCAGTTCTATGTTATACTAATAACTTAAAAGTGATTAATAAAAAAAAGTTCTTTATATTATGCTTTTGTGTTATTCTTTGTGTTCAACGTGAAAAATTTATGATTCTTTAATCATGATCCTATCTCTAGCCTAATTGAATTTTTTGAGAGAATGTTGGCAAAGTTCTCGTTAGTACACACCTAACATCAGTTAATATAATCAAATCCTGATTAGTTTATACCGGTACTCAACAATTCACATTATTGTGTATTTTTAGTATTTGATATTTTTTATTCATGTCGTGAATCGCACATCATTTAATATAGTATCCACCTTCCTTTTGGATGCTTTCATCCATACGGCCATAGCTCCACCACAACAAATTACTCTGCAAAAGTCCACTCCTCGTACAAAACGAGTGCACCACACGACCATTTAAGCTTCCTTTTTATGACACAAACCTTTGTTCCAAATAACTATCAAGCTAGATTTCCAATTAATTGTGAGGGATACATTAACCATGACAAAGAAAACAACCAAGGAAAGTAAGCTTAAGCAATTCATATTAGGCCCTGTAAGAATTCTAAAGAAAGCAAGGCAATTTTACATGAAAAGTGTTATTGAATGTGCTGGAGGGTATGGTGTTGGAGGTACAAATCACACCCCACACTTGCCTAAGCCTAACAACATCAACGCGGATGGAGGAAATCATATTGCAACGAGGCAAAAACAATCAATTTTGGGGTATAAAAGCAACACTGAGGTGAAAAAAATGGGTAAGATTGATGAGGATCAACCTTGTCATTTTGAGAACAATCAAATTGGTTTCAAGACCAATCCTTTGCATTTGGTTCCAACAAGAAGGAGCAGTGCTGCCAAGAATCCAAACGTACGTATATATAACATAATCAATGAAGATTGAAGGGTGACATGAAGAAAATAAAGACACATATTGTAGTCCAAGAAAAGAAAAGAAAAGGTGAGTGAGCATGCACGAGCTAGAATAATTTGAGCGATTATCAAGATCAAGAGTGTAGACTGTAGACTCTAGATTAATAATTCAATCTTTGCTTTCCCTAAAGTAATAGTATACCCTGTATTTAGTTTTGCAATCCGCAATTTCGTGAATATTATGGCTTCAAACTAAGATTTATTAGGCAAAAATGTGACTGTGGTATGTGGATCTTGATTTGTGTTAATATTTGTTTTACTCTTCTATCTTATCATAAAAGTGATTTGTTTTACTTTTAATCTTAAAAAGAAAAATTCGTTTTACTTTTCGGGTTAAGTGTTAAATTTATTCAGATGTGTTTGACATTGTTGTTATTCTTTGTTAGACCCATTTCACTAGTACTTATACCAAGGAACTATTTAGTCCAATATTCCAAGTTCCAACAGCAAATGTTCAGTATATGCGCCTCACCACAATGGTTTTTCTTTTTACTGTTAGATCATAACTTAATGTTAAACGTCAATTACTTAAAACAAAAGTGGTTTTTCATCTAGCAGTTGGTAATTACTCACTAAACCATGGACAATTTTTTTAGAGATGATTTTAGGAGGGTTGTTAGCAATTCGGTTGGGGTTGATTTTGAGGTAAAGAGTCATTTGATTCAAAGGCTAAATTAATATATAGTTTGGTTTAGTTAGATTGCTTCAAAAAAAACTTATTCCATTAGATTACATGTGGTTCATATAGGATTGATTCATTCGATTTTTATCAACACATAATTATATGCCAACAAATTGCTTTCTACTATCTTAAATTCAGGTTAGGTATCACGTTATTATTGTTGTATTTGATAGTCTTGCGATTCAATTTTTTTTTATAAAAATAGAACAACCTACATTTTGATTTTGGTAAATTCATAAAGTCACGGTGCCACCATGCAATTCAAAAAAAAACTTAGGTTAGTTGCTTATGTAAAGTTGCCCTCAAATTAGTACTAGGAACACACCAAAAATGTCGATGTGACAAACAACCAAACATACGTTAAATATGGTAAAATGTGTTTTTATTGAATACAATGAATCAAGGTCAAATATGAAGAAAAAAAACATAAAAAAAGGAAATAAAATTAACAAAAAAAATACATTAATTAATATATTGTAAATATACTTTACTCTTTTTTTTATTTAAATAATATACTTTGCTCTTATTATAAAAGTTAAAAGGCTTGTACAATATAAATTTATGATTTAACATTTTCTTTTCGAACACTCTCTCTTTCATCACATCAGAGAAGATGGCGAGTGACGAAAGGGTAGTGAGGCGACAGATTGGTAGGAAAGGAAGTATGGCGAGAACATGGCTGATGATGGGCAGTGAGGGGCAGAGACAGATGGTGGAGGCAAGTAGGCAGTTGATAATGCAGAGGACAGGGCTGACTGCTAGAGACCTTAGGATTCTTGATCCTATGTTGTCATACTCTTCCACAATCGTGGGGCGTGACAGAGCAATGGTCTTAAACTTGGAACAAATTAAGGCTATCATCACTGCACATGAGGTTCTTTTGCTCAATTCTAGAGATCCTTCTGTTATCCCTTTTGTTGATGAACTTCATGCACAAATTCTTCATCATCACACTACTGTTACTGATCATCCTCAACCTCAGGTAGTTTGTTCTTTTTTATTTTTACAAAATAGTGTGTGAAAAAAGACAAAGATCATTATTAATTGATTTTGACTAAAATATTTCAGCTGTTGACTTGACTGTCAAATCATTTATGTTTTTGATAAATTCACATAAGATTTTTTTTTTCTTGACAAAAAATTCACATAAGAATGTTGACTATAATTTTGAAATAAAAATAAAAAATGCTATATTTACAATCTAAGATGTCTTAAGTGACGTGTCACACTTGATTTTGAAGCATTAAGTCCACAGTGTGCATACCAACAACTTATTTATTGTAAAATATCATAGTTCAGTAAAAATTACGTTTTATATTTTTTGAGGTCTTAGATATAAACTAAAGGCCAAATTTATTTGGTTCATATCTAAACTAAATACTAAATACATTTGACTTTCTTTTTGTATATAAAATATCATCTCAATGATAAAAAAATTTGATCTTATCATCTCAAAGGATAAAATTGGAATCTCTTAAAGACAATTGTAAAATATCCATTAATTAATAATAACAACAACAATAATTTTCCTTTCCTTTTTTTTTTTTTTTTTACTTTTTGTATGTATTTAAATCCATGAGAGTATGTTAGATACAAAGTTATTATTTTTTTTTAAGTAAAATAATAAGAGAATAGAAAGGATAGACAAACATAAATAAGACCCAATAAAACAACCCAAAGTACTTGACTCATCCCAAAAGGGAATTGAAAATGCCAAACTAAACTAAAAGTGGTATGAAACCAATCCTAAAGGGCATTGAACAAAATACAACTAGATAACAACGAAAATGAACTGAAGCTACCTGGCTGAGAATCCCAAATCCAAAGAAAACAAACACCTACCACGGGTACAACCATGCAAACCCAAATCCCAAGCACGAAATTGGATTGCAAAAAAGAAGAAGAATAGGTATGTGAGTCGTGACCGCTTATCCCCAGATCGCAACGAGACGGAGCCTGAAACGTTTGACTCGAACTAGAACCATAACAACCTAAACCCAGATAGATTGGAACAAGCCCAATCAAACCAAAGTCGAGATAGAGAACACGAAACAATAACAAACACCAGAAGTTGCCCAATCCCTAAAATGACAAATATCAACGTAACCCTTTAAGGGTTAATGCTTCCTTCTAACCAGATCAAGGGATCCAGTTCGCACCAGTGGGAGATGAATAACAACCCAAACCCACAGTCAATCGAACTTAGAGAAAAGGATCAAAGCGAACCCAAAACGTCAAACCAGATCTAGACCTAAATCGAGAACTGGTTAATTAGAGAACCATACCAAAATGGGCGCAATGAAGGAATAAAAACCCATGGTAATGAAACAACAAAGTGACGAAGACCATCAAGTCAACTACGACGGTGGCTGCCACATGCATTTGGACGAGACAAAATCCATCAATTAACTTGAGGTTCAAGCAACACGAAGGTCACATATATAGACAGAGTAGTGCACGTCATTTTTGCTAGCGACTGTTTGAATGACCCCATCGGGGTTTGTAGCTGGTGGAGTACACAACTGAAATATAAGGCTACATCTTTACCATAATATGTTTGGATTTCGTAGGAGCGAGGTCTTCGACAACAGAGGTGTTAATGGTTTATGTTCAGGCAGCGAGGTTCGTTGGTGCCTCTGAGGATTGTCGTGCAAGTATGCAGGTGAAAGAGATTTTGCTTGACGGGTGAGCATGATGAATGGATGAACTCAAACTTAAGTGGGAGATTGTTGTGTAGCAAGTGTGAGTTAGAAACTTAGAAAAGTTGAGGTTGAACACTTAATAAGTGAGGAAACGCATAAACCTAATGTCTTAAGGTTTTGGGTTAAAGTGTGGTGTTTTTTTTTTCCACTTGTTTGATTGCTCTTGACCCAACATGGATGATCTCATGAGATCCCTTTGTGAGCCAACAACCGTTAAAGAGTCGACATTACTCTAGCCTTTTTATTATATCTTGCCATTTCATAAATCAGTTTGGGTCTTTGAATTATTCTGGCCGGAGTAGATATTAAACCAATCAAAAACTGCATGATTCTTTTTTGTGATTTTTTTTTATTTTTTTATATTTAGCACTGCTCTTCAAATTTCTATCATGGTCATTATTAAGGGTCTAGATGGGAAGGATAAGGGTGAAATGAGGCAAGATAGCAGCAGGAAGAAGATTCTTCCGTTTGAGTTTGTTGTGTTGGAGGCATGCCTCGAAGCTGTTATTAGTTCCTTACAAAATGAGGTATGTGCACTGTATATATTCCCTCAATCTCTTCTTTTTATTTGGCGAATATGCAGAAATATGCATTCTTATTCACTTGTTATTTTCAAAACTCAATGCTATTTTTTCAATATGCATCTGGTTATTCATTAAGTAGAGAAATACATAAATTAAATGAGATAGTAAAATGTTAGGAACGGGCCTGTCTAGGAACATTATATAGAAAAAAATAAATAATTCTATTAGAAGTAACAAAACTTATTGGTTGTTTTGGGACATGTATAAAGTCGACATCTAAAAAGGAACCAAGTGAGTATATCACGTCGGTTTTTTTTTCTTTTACAATATAGTATATGTAGGTCTATTGAAGCACAAACACAAACACATACATCAGACACGACACTGTGCCACGGACACATCATGGATACAATTTTGAGAAAATAACATAATTCAAAGTAGTTACAAGTGTCGGTGTCGTGTCGCTGTCAAACACAACACATGTCGGACACCAAAACACGCATTCAATTCATAAGTGTCGGTGCAACATATTGTTTGATATTTTTTGTTGATTTGTTGGTTTTCTATAATATGTTCCTTCTGGTGATTGTTTTCTAGGCCAATATTTTGGAACTGGAGGCTCTCCCTGCCTTAGATAAGCTGACTTCAAAGATTAGTACTCTTAATTTGGAACGTGTTCGTCATATTAAGAGTCGATTAGTTGCCTTAACTGCTCGTGTTCAAAGGGTTAGAAATTTGTCCTCAATTACCATTTTCTTTTATACTAATGTGAAATTTCCAATTCATTCACTTTGTTAATTAGTAGCACACCTCATGTGGGTAATGTTAAAAAATCTTTCACTTTAATCATAACTATTTCTAGAGATACATGAATGTTTGATTGTGTTTTATTAATCGTGTATTTATTTTTACATCGGCAATGTATCCAAATTGAATTATGATTCCATGCAGTTGTAGAATCCAGCATCCACGCAATCGAGATATCAGGGATCCAACAAAATGCAGATTTTTTTTTTTTTTTTAATTCAAAATATTAAGCTTGAATGACCATCGATATCTTGATTATTTGAATGCGGAGAATCCCTAACTGCAAAAGAGTCGGATCCATCACAATTAAACTTAAATGTTGATTGATTGTGCAAACCCATGATCATTTTCAGGTAAGAGATGAATTAGAAAACTTGTTGGATGATGATGGAGATATGGCTGAGCTATATTTGACAGACAAGTTGGCTCAAAAGAAGTTTGAAAATTCTTCTACTTCCTCATCCATGAATAATAACGGGGATGACATGATGAGGAACCGAGTTCTTCAACCAAATATAGTGGACAGGTATTTCATTTCATGATCTCATATGGATATATCTTTTACCATAACAAATATTTTATGTCTTACATAAATTCTTCGTTATATTATTAGGACTCGTCACGAAATATCATTGGAACGAGGTGGAAATTCTACAAGTGATCATGGAGATTATGAAAATGTTGTTGGTGAAGAAATCTCTGGCACTCAAGCGGGTACTGTCTATAGTGGCGTAACCAATGTTTCTGAGCTTGAGATGCTGTTGGGAGCATACTTTGTGCAAATTGGAGGCACAGTCAACAAACTATCTGCGGTACACAATCTTTTCCTCCCTCTATTTGGTAAAACAATTTTATTGGCTATTACTAACACTTATTATTTGTTGGATTGGACGGTTGAAGCTGAGTGACTATGTTGAAGACACAGAGGACTACATAAACATTACATTGGATGATAATCAGAACCGTATTCTGCAAACTGGAGTTCAGATAGGCACAGCAAGTGTGATTCTGAATTGCTTTGTTGCTGTGACAGGTGTTTTTGGTATGAATATTCACATTCAACTATTTGATGATGGTGGAATGAAAGAATTCCTTGGAACAATTTTTGGATGCACTGGTGCTTGTGTGATCTTATACTTCCTTGCCATGCTTTGGTACAAGAAAATGCGCATGTTGGAATAGTTGGTCAGGCACCCTAATTATGTTTCAAATAAACCTGTATAAGTTTTATATTACTATAGACACCGTGTGTGTTTAGTTTTGCGGTTGAAATAATTGATTTTGAGAGAATTGATTTTTGTTAAACTTGAGTTTAACGTAATTGATTTATGTTTGGTTACATTACCATAAAAGTGATTCTTATCGATTTATGATGTTTAGGTAGTTTGCATCAAAATTGATTTTTTTATGTATATGACTAAAATAGGTTTTATTTATATATGAGTGCATGGTTGAAAACATTGTGAATAAAAACAAAATTAAAAAAAGCGTAAGGGTAGTTAGGTAAGAGGACAATAAGTCATATCCAAATCGATTTAGTTGGCCGCAAAAACTATTATTTGTAGCTTCTATTGAAATTGATTTCTAAAATGAAATCCAAACACACATTTTAACTAAGTTAAATCACTTTTACCTTTGCACCGCACGTTTAGAGAATTTCAACTTGCAACCAAACGTATGCATCATATCTGTCCATATATATTCTAAGGATTGAAGCAAACTTTTCCTAAATTCTTGATAGTTAAAACTCAAAATTTTCTAATATAAGGGAGGATAACATAAAACTTAGAAAGTAAATGTAAAATTTGACGTGTATATTATTGGAGGTCTATTAATTTAGTTAACTCCTCCAAAAACAGGTTTATTTTCTATTTATTTTAGATTTTTTCCACAATATTGTTTACTCATCATAGTTACTTAGATAATTAAAATGTGATCTTTGTTGTAATTTTGAGTTTTATTTTATTTCAAAAGTTAATTAGAAATAAGACTTATTTTACAAAACTATTTTTTTTTTTGACCTCATGGTGATATAATTTGTCAAAGTTACAATTGTGGGTTGATACTTTTTTTTTTTTTTTTAAGGAAATTGTGGGTTGATACTATTGCTTGCAATTAGCCGTATTAGTAGTTCCTCTTCCAACTCTTACTTTCACTTTGACCATGTTTTAATAACTTCCTAGATATAAGGAACCACCAAGCCTACTCACTATATATTAAAAGGCAAATTCTATGGTACACCCAAAAATTTGGGTGTATTGGTACACCAAATCAATAAATTAATAGTTAAATGTGTTATTTTTTGAAGAGAAAAATTGTTTTATGTCACCTATAATTATAATAATTAAA
>Ga0315914_1006388_pt1 | contig 16709 bp, 11 predicted proteins | sample MpolenodulesMG_FD_203920 | JGI IMG/M metagenome (GOLD analysis project Ga0315914, IMG submission 203920) | Medicago polymorpha root nodule microbial communities from Los Angeles, California, United States - elongated nodules | ecosystem: Host-associated > Plants > Roots > Nodule | place: USA...
TATATACACACACACACACAAATTTGGTTGTGTGTTGTCCCCGAACTTAACCCAGTTGGTAGAGACAATGCATAATATATGCAGGGCTGAGATTCGAACCTCGAACACCCAACTTCTCTACATTTAATATGTGTGAGCTCCGGCCACTAGATTATTTGAAAAAAAAACAGTAAAAATTGGTTGATTGGGTTGTGGCCTTATGTACAGCGGACAAAGTTAATTCAAAATTTAAATTTATTTCAAAGTAATTAAATATTAAAAAAAATGAAATGATATTAAATGATCGGATATTATTAATCTTGTTTTTTAACATACTAAAAAAGGAAAGTCACGGTGAATCAGTTTCTGTTCCATTCTATAACCACGGTATTAAATGGCTCGGTAATAGACGATGTTATTTTATGCAGGTTAATTAAGTTTTTAGTTCCTATAAATATTTACAGTTTTGTTTTTAGTCCCTAAAAAATAAAATCACACTTTTTAGTCTCTATAAAATTTTTCATCAGCATTTTTAGTCCCTATAAATTTTTCCATCAGCACTTTTAGTCTCTGTAAAAAATTTCCATCAACAGTTTTGGTCCCTAAAATGCTTAAGAAAAATGTCACAAGGACTAAAAAGTGTGATTTTATTTTATAGTGACTAAAAACAAAACTGTCAATATTTATAAGGACTAAAAACTTAATTAACCCTTTTATTTATAATTAAACATAGGATCTAAACACAATGAAAGTGGTCCAATATAGCAAATAATGGATTGAAGGAATGGAGCTAGCTGGCGACTTTGCTGGACTGAATTTGGCTCTACATCAAAATGCATATAATGGGAACAAATGAATTAACAAGAGGGCCAAAATAACAACATGCTATAGTAGATATTCGATCGTACGTAGACAGATATGCCAAAACTTGTTAAATCAACATTTCACCGTATCTTTCTCTTTTTCTATCAATAATGCAACATGAGAAGCCACGCTAGCTACCTTTGGTTGAACATCAAGAATCGTCCCCCACACCTCATACCCCTCGTCTTCCTCATAATGAAAAGGACTATCATGCATCTAATGTTGCAGTTGAGAGAGAGAGAGAGAGAGAGAGAGAGAAGAGGGGGCTCCACTTTCTTTCCACAAAAATTTCATCACAGATTTATGTTGCTTTCTAATTATTACCATTGCTTTGTAGCTATATGACAAAATTGTCGACAAATACGACAAGATGCTTAAACCATACCTTGATATATGTGCTTTTTTTATTCTTTATATTGTGTTTTATGTGTTGAACGTGATTGGTAAATTCTTACAGAACTTGATTGGTTTATCCTTTACCAAACAAATAACGTGATTGGTTAATCTATATAATGTGGAGATACTTTCTTCTTTGAGTGTTTTTCCAAATCGAATATTTGCGGCAAGAGCCGCCATAAATGGAAATTTACTAAGTCTTTAAACTCGTAATAAAAATATGGTGAGGGGTAAAAACAAAAGTATTCTGCATAGGGTTATCGAATCTTTTATGTAAGTGGTATTTTGCCTATAGAAGATCATATGTTGAAATATGTTAGTTTTTTTTTTTTTTAATATCATATGTTGAAATATGTTAGTTATTTATGTTTGTCTAAATATCAAATAAATTATGTTAAGGAGACTTCAACTAGGGTTAAGGAGCAATTTCAACCAAAGATCGTCAAACTGATGAAAACCGCGACTATTAAATCTAGGTCTAATTCAGATTGTTTGTGTCTTTGGGTTTTTTTGGTGATTGGTATAATATGTGGGTTGTTGCGAGTTAGAACTTGAAGCTTGTTGCATCCAAAATTTTAATAACCTAGACATCTTCTCATTCTAAAACAATGTAGTACCTGGTAAAATTACACATAGCACCAATGAGTTGAAGAAATAAATTAACAACAAAATTTAATTAAAAAACTCGACAAGTGATATACCTCATGTAAGTAGTTGATAAAAATAACATTGATACACTTTTAAAAAACTCCACAAATATTTTTTTATTGGTAAATTGATATATAGATAAACGAGAAAAGGGGTATTCCAACTCAATACACAAAAGACCAATTGCGACGAAGAAAGTCTCAACAAGATGCAAAACAAAAGTCCGTATACACAAAACAAGATGAAGGAAACAAGAAAATACACCAAAGCAAAATAAAATAAGAGAAACAAGAGCAATAAGTATAACAAAGAGAAGCAACGCTCCGATGAAAACCGCCAGACAAAAGAGGTGATCTTAGGTCATTTTTTGAATTCAATTCATCATGTGTATCTTTTTTCCTCTTTTAATTTAAATGAGTGATCTTTACATATAGGTTAAGTCCCCTTTTCATGTTTTTTCTAGGATTTCTTCATCTCAGTGTGGCGTTGCTATTTTTCTCCGTCTTATTTGTCTTGTTGCAGTGTTCATTTTATTCAGACAAACCAACTTCAATCAATTATACTAACTCAACTAATTACTAGGTCATCCTTGCATATCCAAAGACATGAAAATTTCAGTCAATTAGAATTTGTCAATGTTGTCAGTTTCTTCGCATATTCACCGTTCTTCCTTTTTAGCCATGTTGAATTTGTGGTGTGCTGTATCTAGAGCCGTCAAAACGGGTTGGGCTGTATGGGCCGGCCCGTTCAGCCCGATTAATTATAGGGCTTGGGCCTTAAATGTTGAGCCCGAATTTTAATAGGGCTTTTTAGCCCGGCCCTAAAAAGTTCGGTAACCGTTAGGGCTAGCCCGAACAGGCCGCGGGTATCCCGTTAGCCCGCATAACAAAAAATATCATATAAATTATCTATATTTTTTAAATAATTCTTTACTTAGTTGATTATCAAAGTGAAAAATAAAAGTGAAAATTCAATGAATTAACACAAATATAAATGTAATATAAAATTATATTTACTCATTTCATTATTTATAATTTTAAAGATCGAATATATAAATATCTATAAACATAAAATATCTAATTTATTTAAAATTGATTTCCTCGCCATTTTAGTTTACGACGTTTTTACAAAAATGTTTACAATTTATTTTTGGGCTAGACATTATTTAAACATATTAAAAATATTATTTATAAAAAAAAATTATAGGACTATTTTATAGTAATTTTTTTATAAAAAATGTAATTTTTAATACGGGCTTTTTGGCCCGGCCCGATAAAGTCTGAAGCTCGCTAGGGCCGCCTGTTTTGACAGTTCTAGCTGTATCCGATATATTATACCAATTTGAATCAATGAATATCTTTTTTTAGTAGAAAAAATGTCTATACTAAACAAAACTTTAATTAAAAAACTCTCTATTTTGTTTTGTTTTTTCAAGTTTTTGGTATCTTAAATTGTGTTGTAATAAATTGCAAGCCTGACATGGAAAGGAAAATCTGTAAAGCAATTCCTTCCAAATTAATGCTTGGCTCGTAGCCTCCGATTGATAAGAGCCACTAAATATGGAAACATATTGTTGCCAAATTAAAAGGAATCAGGGTGATATATACTCTCTAATCTATATCATTTTTATTTATTTATTTTAACAAAATCATTTTTATTTTAAAGGATTTTTTATCATGTGCAAATTTGTAGTCATGTTAAATATGTTGAAAGTTTTGCCATTTATTATGGAGGCATTGTTCTCTACAATTACGCACATAGAATAAAGTGATTTACACCAAAAGAAATGATATATGCCAACTTAGGTTAGTCTAGTTGGTAAATATTCCACAAAGATGGTATGTGTTTGAATTTTGTTGTCAATAATACATATCGTTGATGGATAATATATGCAAGTAATTCTTTGTTAGTGCTCTTTGAAGTGGTCTTTGCTAGGTCTTCTTGTACTATTCATAAGCATTGTCGCAATAGCTAGTGCTCTATATAGTTTGCAACCTATCACTGTTACCCTCAAGTTGGCAACCAATAAATGAGCACCCTTTTGTGGCCCACACCCTCTTTTTCCATTCTATATATTTACCCATGTTTTTTCTATTTCTATACCAAGGTTGTTGTGGTCTTCCCCTTGACTTCACCATAGCCTTCTCCCAAATCATTAATAATCTCTCCAGATTTACCTTAACTTATGGATGGAAGTTGGGGTGAGGGAAAGAGAATCTATGAGTACAGAGAAGAAAATGAGTATGAAGTAGAAGTAGAAGAAGAGGAAGATGTGAGTTATGGAGATGATGGGAAGAAGAAAAGGGTGGTTACTGATCATCTTTACAACAAGAAAGGGTCAAAAGCTGGAGGATCGGTGACACCTTCTTGTCAAGTTGATAACTGTAATGCTGATCTAAGTGTTGCTAAGCAGTACCATAAGCGCCATAAGGTTTGTGAAAACCATTCTAAGGCTCATTCCGTACTCATTTCAGAGCTTCAACAAAGGTTTTGCCAGCAATGTAGCAGGTTGACAAACCCTAATTTCACTTTTTTTTTTCTTCCTTGAATATCTTAATATTAGTATTCGCATGTCATTATATTGAACCTCAAGATTAAGATCAGTTTTGATTTGATTTATCATTTTCAATATTTTATAGATAAATACCTTGCTCTTTCCATTAACTAAGCCCTAGCAAGAGACAACTCATAGGATGATCTTGATTGAAGTGTTTTTTTTTTCTTTCTTTCTATCAAATAAGGACCTCTAAAAATGTTTAAAGGTGAACACTTATCATTTCTAGTAAATATTAATAAAGTATTACATCTTTTTATCTTTGTGCATTATTATAAAGTCTACCATTTTACTAAAAATAGTAAGGGTCCACCTTTGACTTCTTTTTAGAAGTCCATATTAGACAAGTTTTTTTTTAGTATGGACTTCAAGTGTTCAAATGTGGACCTTTACCACTTTTAATAAAATATGATGAATTTTGTAAAAATAAAATAAAGGGATGTGGTATTTTACTAAGGTAAGTATGGTAGATTTCCCCAGTATAATTTTTTGGAGTTCATATTAGATGCACTTTTTTTGGATAGGAAAATGTCTGTAAGTTACTGGTTGAAGTGCTTTTTTTTTTCTCATTTGATTTGAAGCGTATATATGAAAATGAGTGATGTGTCTAAATTTGTATATTGTTTACAAAAAAAAATTCACTTTTTGATTTTCACTCCTACAAAGGATATAGTTAATTAGCTAGCTATAGAGGGCTAAACTTTTCTACTAATAGTGAATAATTATATTGTTTTAGTTCTTGATAGATTTAGCAACTTGCCCAATTGGAAAATTTTGTTGGTACAGGATTCTTGACACTATATCCCCTGAATATATGTATTGATGTTCATTGTGCATCAATTTATACAACTCACACTCACAGGGTACTTAATTATTTTTAAAAACTGATGAAATTTAATCCTTCTAATTACCCCAACATGATATGTGCCTTCAACTTCAAGATCATATATATAGCATATATAGGGTTACTGTGATTGGTATTTATTCATACGCCAACTATAGACGTATAGCATTTTCACTTTAGTCATCACTTAATTTTGGAGTCATGTTTTTAATCCCCACGAAGTTGACAACATAAAAGGTGTTATCGGTTCCATTTTCTAAAGGATACTTCATGGAGGCAAGAGAGGAAAAAAAAATTAGGGCAACTTATTACTACAAAATTTTCATTGAAAGAAGCTAAAAAATTTGAGAAAAAAAATGAAATATATCTAAAAAAAAAAAGAGGTCCAATAGTGGACATCTTAAATTTTGTTTGCTAGCATATTAACATAATTTATTATTTTGTTTTTGTTATTAAGACAAAAAAAAAGTAAAAAAGTACTATCTTGAGATGTTAATGTTTTTTTAGGAGAGATGTTAATATGTTATAGCGAGTAAAATTCAAAAGGTCTATCGGTAGACATTTTTAGGTGGATTCCATATCAAAACCTAACTCTAAAAAAATTTGAAGCCATAATTGGTGAATATAATATATGATCATCATTAACTTTACATCTAACAATTTCAATTTTTTTCTTTAGGTGAAAGGAAGATTTAGAATTAAACGTTGGATAAATCAAATCAGTTTTCACCTGTGTCCTTGTGCATACTAAATTAACCAAAACACATATGAAATGGTCTTCAAATATAGGAGCAAAATTCAAGTGTACATTCCCATGATTTACAACTAATTAATTAACTTTTATTGATTTGGAATTTGGTTTTTCTATAGGTTTCATGAGGTATCAGAATTTGATGACTTAAAAAGGAGTTGTAGGAGGCGTTTGGCTGGACATAACGAGAGGCGTCGCAAAAGTGCGTCTGAATATCACTGAGAAGGAATTCATTGATGATGATCAAACATATTGAGCAGCATATATAGTTGAAATAAAGACACCATCCTTGAGTCCTTCATATTCAAATTGATGTTATTTGTGGAAGCTCTCTCTCTTCTGTCATCAAACTTTATCTCCCTCATTATGCTAAGTTTGCTGCTCGATTGGAGTTATATAATTTTAGCTGAAAACAAAAAATAACTTGCTTGACTTCATGCCTTTGCAATTGTATTGTATGTGTTTCTTTCATGTCCTTGTACCATTAATTTATTATCATGGCTTTCTCACCAATAATATATTTGAGGGATATATGCTTTGATGAGTAGTGATCAAATGTCCCAAAACTAGTACAATTTTGTCCATAAATGACGTGGCATTCCAACTTAGCATGTTACATCATCATCAATTCATGTTAGCATGTTCCTTTGTGTTAATATATTAAAAGAAAATGAGTCGAACACAATTTTAAACTATGGTTGCATCAGCTACATTTTGAACCATATATATATTGATTGCTCCTTGTTTTACCTTCACTGTATCAAAAAAGGGAAAAATTATAATGTGGCCTATATTGATCACTTGGGCAATAATTCTCACAGCAAATTTTTGGTGGTATCTTTCATATTCATGGCTGAAGTTCTGAATTATACTCTCATTTTCACACTAGGGACCATGTTTCCATTCTAGTTTAATCCAATACTGTCTTGCTCACACACTTGTTCTTTAAGTTTGAGTATCCACCATAAGTAAAAAGCATAATTGGAGGAATAAATTAAACTCGTGGGTGAGTGATGCATATAAAACAAGATTGCCAATGTCACCAGAAACCTCTGTTGATTGTTCCCCGTTTACTTTTTTTCCTCTCAATATCCCATGTTTGGGTAATGCTCATTTTCAAGAGTTAGAGAATCAATTAGGGACAATTTTTTTCCAATGGGAAAGGTAGGCCTTTAAAGCCGCTTAAAACAAAGGTCATACATAAGAAAGCGCGTTCTGACAATCAACGTGCTTTTATACAGTTTACGTTTGACATTTTTGGCTTTCTAGTACCAGAGTTTGTTGACATTCTACCAAAAGTTCAAAAGATCATGCATATCAATGTTGAGATATCTAGATCTACAGACGTTGTATTTAAAAGGATTGGTCTGGTCGATTATGAGTTTGTATGTTGTTTAGCACCAACATCTTTAATCAACATGTAATTACATTCATTTAATTCGTTTTTTTTAATGTTTATCATGTTGGTGCTTCATAGTTTGTACAAGACTATTTAAAAATAAAAATTATTAAAAAATAAATAAATCATCACCAAGGTAGAAACATTTCTAACATGCATTATTTTTTATCAATTCTTCCCTAAACAATGATCGATGACTCATATTAGCAAAAAAAAAAAACAGAGATTGACGACTCAAGTGTTTTCACCATTTCACTATGAGAAATTATATTTGTACAACTATTTTCTTATAATTTTTTGACAATTTTCTCTCTCATACTCACATGATGTTATTATCCTCTCTCTTCTTTTTTCTCTCTTCGTTGTTTTTGATCAATAAAAAGAGAGAAAAACAAAATTGTCTTCAAAGTTGTCATTAAATTAATGTATAAATATCATTGCTCTTTCACTATAAACATGAGTGTAGGCTTCAGTCTGGAAAAACACTTGTCACGTTAAAAATAAAACATATATAATTGTCGTTGAGCCCGACATAAGATGGAAAATGAAAATGCAATGTCAATATCAATGTCATTGAGCCAGATATAATATATAGCCGAAATTCAAGTAACTTTCCTTCTCCATCACATGCATGACTGACTCAGTCCTCACCTGAGTTAAAAGTATGTATGCAGAGGTCATAAAAGTAAGGTTTTCAGAATTAGCAGTACTACTTCCAATATACGTTGAATTACTGGTTTTAAAGTTTATCTTATGACAATTGCTAATGGTTATGAAATTTATTGTATAGCAATTGTTTGGGTGGAGAAGTGTCCGACACATATGGTCTACAATTGATTGATATTTGAAAACCTCTTGAAATTTTTCCGAAGATTGATGTGACCATCTTTAAGTAGAAGTTTAGGGTCTTCAATTGGCTCAAACGCTGACTCGACCGATGTTGATTATAGTACAAACATGAGAAAACGATCATAAATTGAATTTTGATAAACTTTTCTTGCTTTTTGATAAACTATTATCTCAATCCCAAAGACGAGTAATTATACTAAGAGCTACTACTTACGATGAGTGACATCAATTGTTGTTAGAATTTGAAATGATTTTCAAATGTTAAACCACAGTAAATCATGAGACACTTCTCTACCTAGGTGTCTCATTTTGTACAAACTGCCTAAAGTTAGTTTACGTGGATAAGGCTAGACTTTAGAAAAAGTTCATTCTGTGCTTGTGGGGATATTTTTTTCCTTATAAAAGGATAACAGCCCCACCTTAAAAAAGGAAAAAGGTTTTGTCATATCTTAAAAGCATCCTTCTCTTTATTCAGTTTTAATCTAGTTCGAAACATTGGAATGATGTAACCATGCTTGAGTTTTGATGCTGTATTATCTGCAACAAGAATTTTCAGTATACTATGCATATATTTAAATGAAATACCACAGCAAACACCATTTGATGAGTACTGATCATGATAAAATTCATCACATCCCAGTTGAAAGAAATTAGACACCAACCTCAGCCAAGCTTAATGCCCAAGATCAATTAACATATAATATTTTTATTTTTTTTGACGTTAATTAACATATAATATAAAATAATGCAAAAATAAATAATTTCATTTATACATATCAGTTATTTATTTGAATGTACTCTAAAAATGCAATCAAGTCAAATAAACAAAAATTGTGTAAAATCAGTTTTGAGTTTTAGCAAGGTACAGATAATCATTGAGATTTACAAAAATTTATTTCCTGGATTTTCTTTTCACTATTAATAATAATCCAGAACAGAATATTCAAGTCCAAGAAGTATAGATCACAAGGAAATGCATAAGTCATTATATTCTGGCCATGCTTTCTCATCCAGCAGAAGTAAACTCAATGATATTCATCAGACATCATAACTTACTAGGAATAACATCTTTAGAAAGCACTCCACTCTTTCCAATATGAGAAGGGTCATTGAAAATATCCTTTCTTTCCTTGATAAACTTAGCAAACTGAGAACCCTTCTCTTCTTTGCTTTTATAGTTTAAAAGAGATGGCGGTTGATCAGGCATTGGATTGAGCTTGGGAGATGATGGCCGCATCAATGCCCAAACAGATGAAATGTATTCGTTTGGTTCGTCTAGAATCTGCAAAAGAGATAAATCCTGCATATCTGCGGTAGGAGAGAACCATATCATAACATGTCAATCTACCATGTGGGAACAAAGTAAGCAAAAAAATAAATTGTATTCTGAAATGATATTGTGACACAAATTTGACAATAAAAATCAACGGCAATTTGCTGGGTTAACACAGTTCAAATATGTAGTTAATTATGTTCAGTAGATGGTTGAAGAAAATTGTGATTAGTGACATTCAAAATTGGGATTAATTGTGTTCTGTAAGTGGCTAATGAGTTGTAAGTTGTAACATCGTGCAGTATTCATTAACCATCTAGTAAATGTAACTAACCATGCATTTGAACTACACTGACCATCAAAATTGTTGTCGAATTTTGTTGTTCCATTTTGTGTCAAAATACACAGTTCTATTGTGAGAACCAATTTTCCTAAAAAAATTCAGCTCAAATAAGCCACTAATAGTTTTCATTCATAGTGTTGAGTTATTTTTTATACTAGGTAGGAAATGAGAGGAAAGGTGGGAACTGAACATGCTTTGAAAGTATACCTTTTGCGAAGTTGAAGATAGGTGTCAAAGCAGCAGATGGAATGCTAAAATTAAGATGAGGTATAATCGATCCACCGCCGTGCCTAGCATTGCTGTGTCAAAAACATTATCTCATTAAATATGGAAGCTTAATCCACAAAGATTCAGAGGAACAATCACTAAAGAAAATGAAAATCACAGGAGCTTATATTATGCAGAAAAACAATTGGACCAAGCTGACCAACGAGTAAGTAAGCATGAAAAAATACAGACTCGTGCAGCAGAGACAATAAATCAAAGACAGAATTACATCCAAAATCATCTACCTCATATCTTGCACTTCAGTACATGATGGAAATAAATTTATCTTGATGCAGAAATAGGATAAAATGCTAACATTATATTTGAAGTTGCTGGCATTACCTTGTAACCAGACCAATCATCTGACCATCTGAATTGATAACAGCACCACCACTAGCCCCGGGATGAACAGCAGCTGTTGTTTCAAGCATTGCTGGGAAATGGCCTTGGGTATGCTTGTGCTCAGGTTGAATGGAGTGATAAGATTGAGGAGTCTTTGCTTCAACAACCTTCGCTACCACACCGGAGCAAACAGATGGGAAGAATCCTATTGAAAATTGATGACATCCAAGGTTTAAACAAAGGAAATAAAAAGAAAATTCACAGTGATTAAATCATTTATGGATGAAATTGGGTAAATAATAACCGCATCAATTAATTATCATAAATAATAACATATATATAAACAAATGTCATAACCACAAAATTTAAGAGTAGCATGGAATATATCTTTTTGAACAAATATCATTTCCATTGATACATATGCTCCTTGAAAGTTTCGAACACAATAGCTCATTTCGCCTTTTTTGAATGTGAGCATAGTATATATAACAACGGAATAGAAAAGGCATAAGCCTAAAGTTTACAATATCTAAGCATTTTTGTCCATTTTTCGTGCATGGGGTTGATCTTAATGTTCTATTGGACCTTATAGTGTCAAAACAAAAGCTATTAAGTGCTGGCTCTAGAATGGTTTTATATCTCTAACAACGTTAAAGTTAAACGGCATGTGAGGATGTAAAGCTTCCTCTCCATTATGAAAATTAACTGAATGTTTTATTCTGCGAATAGGTTTGCTTCATGGTTGTTTGAACCTTTTTTTGGCATATCTGCTCAATGATGTGAAAGAAAGAACCGGTAGCGTTAGAAGAGTATAAAATTTGATTAGTCATGTCAATTCCTAAACAATTCTGAAAAACTATATTCATGTCAATCAAAGGTGGACAAATAAGTCATTCACATAACACCTCCTTATTACTGAAGAATCAACTTAGTTATATACATCATGTCCATAAATATCATCGGAACGTGAAACTGAAACTCCAAAAATGAAGGAAATCAAATAAAACGTGAGGAGTAGAGAAATAGGTTGTTGGAACTTAAAATTCATTCATGGCATCAGATGTAGGAAAAAAAAAAGGAATTAATTAGGTTAGCAAGGACATACCACACTTAGGGCCAAATAATCCATGGCCAATAACATATGCCTTTGATCCTGTGGATGGCCTGGAAAAATTTGTTACAATAGGCAAAAGATTATCTGGAGCTGGTTCAAGCTGTAGTAATGCAACATCCCACGGTCCTTTACAAACATAAACTACTTTAGCATCACACCAAACCCAAGGCTTGATATGATCAAGGCGTATACGTATATTTCTATGGTTGTCATAAGGTTTGTTCAATTTATATCTCCCCTGCTCAACAGCCACAAAAGGGTAAAGATTTGTCATCTTTGAAGGTAGAGTTTGCCTGGTTTGAATGATTTCGCCTCTATTATCAAGAGATGCAGTTCCCTCCAACATGGAAGGAAATTTTTCTGGGTTGGTTCCATTTCCATATCCTCTGCCAGTTATATGAGTTTTCCCAAATCTCCAAGGTTCGAACAGATGAGCATTCGTAAGTATGAGACCTTGACTGTTTAACAAAATCCCAGATGCCCATACTCCATCACCAATAGTAACAAGACAAACAGAAGTCATTGCCTTCTCAACTGGTAACAGTGAAGAGTTACCAAAATTTAAATGCTCATGTTTATTACTAGAGAGTACATAAGCTTCTGATTTATTGTAGTCAATAAAAGGTCCCTTTCCTGGACCACAAGAGTTTCCCTCCTGATAACATGACCCTTCTACTGTATTCTGAGGCCACTTCCGCAGCAAGCCACTAGCAGCATTCACAATGGCTTCCCATGGAATCACCAGCTGTTACCAAAGACTACAGTCTTGCATGATGAGTTAAATTTGAGAAGGTTTATATAATGTAAACATAGGCCCTGTTTGGAGTAACAGTTTAATTAAGTGTTTATAGCATAGGTGCTTATGTATATGCTATTTATTTTACAACATAAATATTTTCATATAAGCTATCCTGGGGAGTTTATAGAAATAAGCTGAAAACAGGTTCTGGACGCATCATAAGTTGTTTCCACATGCTCTCTCAAACAGTCTTATAAGTGCTTATATCAGTGGATAAGCTAAAATAAGTGAATCCAAACAGGGCCCAAGAGGAGAACGCATTCAAGGAACTACCTGAATTTCCGCTCCACTTGTCTGCTGCCTCAGTGGTCTGATCAGGACACCAGTAAGACATGCATGCTCACTGAAAACTGGACTGCCTTCCATTCCTGGCAGATAAAGTGTCAAAATAGAGCTAAAACCATACATGAATGACCAACAAATTATGCAACAGAGAAACAGTTCGCACCAGGAAGACTGCGTATGTCAGCCATCATCAGCAATGATCCATCAGATGAATTAGGAGGATAACAATTTGCAATGCATCCAACTGATAAACTGATTCAAGCAAGCAACCAAATCAAAGGACTGAATGATACAAAAGTTTCAAGCATTGATATCCACTTCTTCACCACAGCATTATATTAGATAAAATAGAAAAATAGAAGTCTGTACAACTCAGCTCAACACATAGGTGATGCCAACAGCTCACCGAAAAAGTTGACATATAATGACGAAGAGCATGTTACATCAAGGTGATTATGAAAATTTACCATGGGAAGTTACCATTTTGTGAGCAACAACCAGATTAGGTTATTCTAGTATATTTTTTCTTTTAGCCAAACTAGAAAATAATACCTGTTAAAGAAGTGTGTAGGTGAGAGGATTCCAAAAGGAGATCCAACTGCCAGAAGAAAATCACCCCTTTTATTCATGGAGGATTTATCATAGTTCAGCGAGTCCTGTGTTACAAGCATCAACTGTTAATCTCATGAGTCTAGATAGTAGACTATCAAAGAAAGACCACAAGTAGAAGGAAAAAAAAATCATGTGCATATGTTATAATTGTTTGCATATAAGGAATCCGAATGGAAGAAATATTGATACCTTGAAAGATGAAGAAATACTAAGAATGGCCATTCTAGTCAGTGATTTGCACATAAGACTTGCACTGCCAGATTCTCTCAATGCCAACCTCCGCTACATTTCAAAGAAGATTTATCAGTCTCCATCCAAAATAATGAGTCGCTTTTATGCATTTCTTAGAAAGCGTGGTTGGGTCTTGCACAACCCCTCAAAACCGGTGAGTTGAGGATTGCCCCCGACTTATAAACACATTGTCATGCCATCTCTTATCCGATGTGGGACTATTTAACACACACCCTCATGCCTAGGCCTAGACATTTGGAGCCTGGATATAAATGGTGGATGGCCAAATGGATCTTGAAGTAGGTTTTGATACCAGCTTATAAAAAGTGGTTGGGTCTTGCAATATCCCACAGAACCGGCTTGTGAGGTGAGGATTGCCCCCACTTATAAACACATTGCAAGGCCATCTCTTATCCAATGTGGGACTCTTTAACAGCATTCTCCAAATATCAAAAAGAAGAATATTAATGAAACTTCAATAATTGATAAGCAAAGGGTTGGAAGTGTTTAGAAACCAATTTTTTAAATGAAGTGTGGATCCATATATACAAATGAACAAATTGATACTTGTGGTTACCCCAATAAATTTCAATTACTAAAGATATACAGACATCTTTGATAACAACCAAGATCGCCAAGAACCAATTATCCCAAAAGCTTAAGCTTTTTGGTGAAGATTTGTGTGGTTTTATGCCTAATATATCTGCCTGCTCACAAAAGACCCCTTTCCCATTGAAGAATAGACAATGTATAAGTTCAATTTACCTTGTGCTTCTAATCAAACTTTTATTTGGAAGAATGGCGCCAGCATGATCGAACTATAGACTGCTTGGTAATGTAGGATATGATACCATGTTGGCAGAGACAAGGACATATATATATATATATATATATATATATATATATAGAGAGAGAGAGAGAGAGAAGAATGAGAAGAGAAGCTATATTTAAATGATTGGGGAAAACCTTCACACTCCAAGAATTAGCCGACACCCCTAAAGATCTTTGATAGATCATACATGAGCAGTTGAGCACACCGCAAAGAACGCAAAAAGAACACAGAACATTGGGTGGTTCAACAGCTCTGGCCTACTTTCAGAGAAACGCCTCAATACAGTGTAATTATTCATTATATCAACTAAGATTACATGATTGTAACTCACTCATTATATTGACAGCAGCCACAATATTGCTGATGCGGTAAACACCGCAACCGCATCGGACCACAATTGTGGTATGATCTTCAATCACGTGTATGGCCGCATCGTAACCGCATCAGACAATTTCGACCATGTTCGTTTAAATTTTCTTACCAAAAATTAAAATTTCGGAACCACAAATTCCAATATGCTTTAGATATAATGAAAAAAACATACTTTTAACAACCTCTCAATCAGTATTATGGAGCAAACGGAGACTCCATTATGGTTGATAAATAGTGTAGTAGTATGGTGGTTAGAGGTGTCAATATCATGGGGCTTTGAAGTTTAGGCCCAAACCCACATAGTAAGGGGGCTTGAAAATTCACATGATTAAAAAGCCCACATTCATCCAAACCCACAAATAAAAAAATCAAAAGGCCCCAAAGCCCCAAAATTTCTATAAACATTTTTTTAAAAAACAAATAACTTTTTTTTTTACCGAAAAAAACTTTTTTTAAGTGGAAAAAAACTTTTTTTTTACCGGAAAAACTTTTTTTTTACCGAAAAAAAACACCTTTTTTTTTTACCTTTATAGTGCCCCAAATATTTTGTTCAATTAGGGGGCTTTAATTTAGTGGCCTTGGTAAGGGCTTTGAAACTTGGGGCTCTGTTGACACCTCTAATGGTGGTGTCACTTTATATAGTTTGTGAAAATTTAAAATTATTTCATGCCGCAACAATGTATTGTGCGTCGCAGCAGCCACAATGACCGCAATCACAACGACCACAACTGCACCCGCGCCCACAACCGCAATTTAAAAACCATGCTCGAGAGTTAAAGGTAATAATAAACGCACTCATCTCACTACAAGTGATCGCCCACTCATTTGGGGATGCTTCAACTCTTCACAAGTCCTCGTATTTATTGAAGATGACATTACTTTTATTCATGAATATTTCACTAATATTTTTCATTCATTTCTTTTGTAGTTAACTTTGGAGCTATCAAGAGATGTTGAATCTATTGTTGAGAAGGAATTTTTTTTATTACTTTATCTTTTATCTATGTAGTATATGTTTTTGTGACTTAAATCCATATGTAAAGAATCCATTGTTGAGAAGGAATATTTTATATTTTGATTACTCTCTAACCCTTTCTTGATTCATAATAATCCATATGTAAAGTAAGATTAAATTCATTAGGCACTTCATATGAAGGAGAAAAGTAAAGAGAAATAAGTGCAGGTGAGAAAGAACTGCAACAAGTAAGGGCCCAAGCTGTACTTGAGTTCATAAGTACATGCCTTACACCTTTTTTCCCAGTTTCATCTTTTGAAAAATATATTGAAACTGTTTCACTAAACCAAATAGCTAAATTTATGGAAGGATTGTCATCGATATCATAGCCTAACCAACAAACAAAACATAGTGGGAGTTTAAATTGAGTGTTTTCTTCCTGAAGCAATATTGTACACATGCTATAATCTAGTTTCAGAGTTAAACTACTTCATTTAGGCTTGGCCAAACATAATATAAAGTGACACATAAGTCATACCATCACATTTATAAATGCACTTTTCTGACAGTATTGGTATCATGCTTCCGGTGTTTTTATTGAACAGAGATATCTCTCATCCATGTATAAATTTATAAAGTAAACTAGTTAATGGCGAAAATGGAAAGCACACTAATGAAGAAGAAAGAGGGATAACCTGAGTTTGAAAGTTATCTTTAGAGGGTTGAGAATCATTATTGTGAGATGCCAAAGACCAACCAACATCCCATTCATGCTCTGACAAACCTAGAGATGCTTCAACAAGTGACTGGACACAAAGGGCTGAAGCAGGAATATCAACCTGCATAGTAAATAATCAAATTTTAGTTCAGATGTAAATTATATGAGCCATAACCCATCTTTATTTATTAATTTTGTTAGGTCTGCAGCAACTTAACCTAATAATTTCCCTCTAAAATGTTGCATTAGGTTAGCAGCAATTTAACCTAATAAATTTCATTT
>Ga0315914_1006390_pt1 | contig 16707 bp, 7 predicted proteins | sample MpolenodulesMG_FD_203920 | JGI IMG/M metagenome (GOLD analysis project Ga0315914, IMG submission 203920) | Medicago polymorpha root nodule microbial communities from Los Angeles, California, United States - elongated nodules | ecosystem: Host-associated > Plants > Roots > Nodule | place: USA...
ATCATAATCAATAGCAACAATGCCACAATTATCTATCTCTTATATGCAATGAGATGAGATCCATCTTTTGTCATGTCATCATTCTAATATTTCCCTCCATTTTTTGCCACCTCATCCCAATTTTTCCCTCCCACTCTTATGGCCTCCATTTACACATTGATTCCATTTTTTCCGTTAATATTGATTTCACATATTTCGTTACAATTTAATTGATATTGTCCGTAACCGATGGAAACAATAAAAAAAAATGTCATTATAATCCATTATTGAATCATCTTTTGTTCTCTGAAATTATGTGTGACAATTGTTTCTTTGAATAAAAGTTCTCCTTTTTATTATTTTATATTATGTTTTTCTTCTTCTTCTCTTCTATATCTACAATGAACATGAGTGAGTAGACTCTTCTTGTCTTGGGATTGTTGGATGAGTCTAATGACCTAATCCCTATCAAACCAAGCCTCGAACCCTAATTTTATGTAAATCTATTTTCTAATCTAAATTTACCGTTTTTATAATGAATTAACAAGTATCATAATCAATAATCAATAGTAAGAGCAAGAAGAGAGATATGATGTTCGTGTTTGAAGGTTCAGTTTTCCCTTAAAACAAAGAAGCTTGATCAAGCTCGTAAACTGATATTTATTCCATCAAACAATAACCACATTGCTTTCTAATTAATATTTCATATAACAAATTATGTTTCCTAATTTCAAATTTGTAGAGTATTTTCTTGAAAAATGATAATTAATGGTGCATGTGAAGGTTTGGAGAAAATGCTTTTATGAAAGAATATGGAACGTGAGTCTTACACTTAAGTATGAAAGAAGTTTGGTGATTTATCATTTTTGAGAAAACGCAAGTATTTGTTTTAAAAGTGAGAAAAGGAACACAAAAACTGGCTCAATGAAGATAATGTACACAAAAACTACATCAGTATGACTTCTTCAGACCATCTTGAATTATGAATAGGGGTTACCAAGAGTACTCAACTACATCATATCTAAACTGGCTCAATGAAGATAATGTACGTAATTCATGTGATTCGCATGGTCTATGCATGTGTGCCCATAGGTGACTTGGTTTATAGACAAAATTGTAACGATTGTGCACATAGGTGACCCGGTTCATACACAAAATTGTAAAGAAATAAACATGAGATTAGTAGCGTTAAATAAACGGATAACACAAATATTTCGGAAAACTTTGAGAATCTTAAAAGCAAGGTAAAAACTCAAACTAACAAATAGATATAATATAAAGTTAGCAATAAATAAGTTTATACTACTTATACAAGAAAGTCTTAACCAACAAAAAAAGGAGACTAGTTAGCACTGAACATGATTTTAGCACATTACAAGGTTATGCCGTTGCCATAAAAAGATTCAACTTCCTTTGAATTTCTGGTTATGCTGCTCACTTCTTGGTTTTCTTCGACGCTCTACATAAAAGTGAAAGTTAGACGACAACACCAGTAACACAACAAAAGCTGCATATGTTGTAATACTCATGGATGATTAACATGCTTGCTTGGTGTCTAATAATCCAAAAGAAACATTGATTGGTGGTATTAAGAACCAAACAAAGCAACTAAAGAAAAAGAAACATGAGAATAGCCTATAAATCTAATAAATTCATGAAAGCACTTCCAGTGAATGATAGTTAAGATCAAATTCACATCTGCATCTGCATAGAAAACAAAGTAAAATATTCAAAAATAAAATATCAAAGACAAAATTAGTGCCACTCCCAATTGGCTGGCATGAAGTGAGAATTGACTAGCACGTGGTTTTTCTTTCTTTTATTCTTTCAATTGTAAACTATGTTACTACAACATCTATAACAGTAAAATGACATAAATTGGATAGTGGATGATAATTTGCAAGCAATACTGTTAATTTTAATTGTGTTAAAATTGTCCTCCAAAACCAAGAGTTTTTTATTTAAATAAGCAGCAAACAACTTATTAATCAGAAATAGCAACCATCAGAGAACAGAACAAGGCACGCGTTCCCTGAGACAGGCAAAATAAACATATAGGCTGCTTAAGCAGAAGAAGCAGAACTAGCTCACAACAAAGAGCTGCTAAGAAAAACTAACATCAACAGAAACTACTCCCCAAAAGCTAAAACCAGCTATCTAGGCACAAGCACTAGCTGCTGCTAGCGAAAACCCGACAACCCTGTTCTCCTGCCAACTTATGAAAAAACACACGGACCAAACTAGAAATCTACTCCCCAAAAGCTAAAACCAGCTATCTAGGCACAAGCACTAGCTGCTACTAGCGAAAACCCGACAACCCCGTTCCCCTGCCAACTAATGAAAAAACAGACCAAACTAGAAATCAACTACAATCAAAGCAGCCCCCTCAACACCTAATCCAAGCCACACAAGCAGCTACAATCGGCCACCAAAAAGAGCCACCAGACGGCCAACTAAAACTAAAATCACCAAACTAGAAAGAATTAAGGGAAATCAGTCCACTGACCGATAACACCCAAACGATTTTTGGCAGCTTATCTGCCTATGCCTACTACACTACCTTCTTAAAATTAACTGATTGTTCATTCCTTGTGCAGCTAAAAACCTATGTCAATAAACAAATCATGCAAGTAAAAATCTAATCAATGATCTACATAGCAGCACAAAGTTCATAAAACCAGCAAATCCAACAATATCTTGGTAGCAACTAATGAAAAACAAAAGAGAGAATAGAGAAAGTACTACTACTACTACTATTACTTACATAATCATATATGTTATCAGTAAATTGAAAGTTGACATGTTGCAGAAGCCCTCGAACACGAGGTTAATCGTCTTTTTATTTTAGACCGTTTCCTGGAGCACCAGATTGACATAGTATCTAAAACCGGTGAATTCTTCAGAATAAATTTTGCTAACATAATGTGATAGCTCTGTAGACCTCCAAATGCAAAGTCCCGCATAGTACAAGTTTTAAGTTTTGATGAGAGGCAGCCTGGAACAAATTTTGGATGGGCCCAGGTTTCATGCATATATTGTCCAAAGTAGTCATGCCCATGAAAGTTGTCAGTATTATCTGCAGGGAAAGAAGAAAAATAAAAAACAACATATATGATAAGAAAAGAAAAAATAATAAATATAATTGGTTAAATTTAAGAAACAAACCTGGTAAAGGTCAAGATTTCGAAGCTTGGGACAATGGAGCAGCATTTTTGCAACTATATCCCAATCATAGTTCAGCACTAAATGAGTCAAATTATGGAAAGTAGGAAAGTAACAATCTTGACAAGCCTGCATTATGATTTAAAAACAGAGTATTTTAGAAATAGAAATAGAAATGATGAATGACATTATTCACTATTCACTTTAAATGGCATGCATACCCTGGATAGTCTTATGCGTAGAAACTCGACATTTGAAATTGCTTCCAACGAAATATAACATTCGGTAACATCTGCTCTGTTCAACATTGTTAAGGTTTTCCAGTTGCAGTCTGCATAAGTGCCATCGAATACTTCAAATAGGTGAAGATCTTCAAGAATTGGACATCCTTCTATAAGATACATGAGATCATCATCTTGTTCAAACGTAATGTTTGTCAAATGTAGGGTTTTGAGTGAGGGTAATGTTACGTTAAAAGGAGAAAATTTGTCACCCATATCCATAAAATTGAGCTTAAGAACAACAAGTGTTGTACATGTAAGGATAGTAGTATAAGGCAATTCAGGGGATTTACCAACAACGAGATCATAAAGTCGAGATGAATCATGTTCAACGTTCATAATGAAACTGCGGATGGAATGATTACCTGCGGTTTCTCGCGACCGCAATACGTAGTAAACGAATTCGTCGAAGCTGTCTTTTGAGCCGGAGTCTTTGGCTTCGATGAATTCCACATCAGGAACGTAACACCATAGATTCTTCCATCTCTTTGAAAGAATTGAAGTGAGAAAGGCTTGTTTGGTGGAAGAGAAGAGATAATGTGAATCAGGATATCGTCTGATAAATTGCTTATCCTATCTAAGAACACTGCCGCCGTTGAAGTTTCCGGCGAAGACATTCTGTTACGGTGGCGACTGGCGAGAGTGGGTCAGTGGATACGGCTGAAAGCAAATAAGGGTTTCTTTGTTTTTTTTTTAACCTAAAACCAACGAGGAAAGGTTTTAGTATGTTGCCGCTGGATATTGTTTTTGGTGTGAGAAATTAATGTATTTCGGGTTAGTTAGTGATCTTCTTAAATAGGAAAAGTTTGTCCACGTTGCTTAGAAACTTGTTAAAGCACCCTAGCAAATCTTGTCTCATTGTGTCATGTGATTCTTTGGTGTCTAGTGTGTTGTCATATATGGAAAATCCTTCAACATTATTGCTTGATTCGATTCATGTTTCCTTGATTCTTATCTAGCATTCCTTTTGTCCATTTTCCTTGTGTCACTCTTTTTGAATCTATTCACAGTTTTCCTTAATAGTATCACAGTGAATCGATTCACAAAAAGTCTGAATCAATTCAAATGCTGTCAGCATCAATTTTTCACTTCTTTCTTGCTTGAATCGACTCAAATTGCAATTTTTTACAATTTTTTTATAATATTATTTAAATCTATTCTCTAATTATGAAACTTAATGTCTACCAAAAAATAATCTTACCCCTTCTTAATATTTTGACATGTCATCAAAATTATATCTTTTGCTTCAACCTTCCCCTATTTTTTCTCTCTTAAAAACAAATTAAAACAAACTCACTCGATAAAAATATCATTTACAACTTTTTTTTAATATTATTTATAAAAGGATTGTGTATTTTTTTTTAAGAAGTTAAAATGAGATATATTAATCATAGCTTAGTCTCTCAAGCACAAGAAGTGCCAGAGAAAAACTAAGGATAAAATGGTATATATTTTTTGTAGTTTAAATTTGTTTTTCTAATTTTCGGAAATTATTTTCTATTTTTTATTTTTAATATTGAAAATTAACTTCCGTATTTTTTTTTCTTGTAAAAAAAAAGTTCCATATATTTTTATTTAAAAAATAAACTGAAATTATTTTTATTAATTTTGTTTTTTTCAATTTTTTATATCAAAAATTAATTTCAATATTTTTTTATTAATTTTGTTTTTTTTCAAATTTTTTATTTTTATTTCGAAAATGTGTTTTTTGTTTTTTAAAAATTGATTTTAAATTAAAATGAAATCAGTTACACGTGGCTGCCACATGTGCACAATCAAACCGTCAACAAGTGACACCTATGCAAAATCTGACACATAAGCAAGAAAGTGGGCCTAAGGATCTTTTTAAAAAACAAAATTTTTTGCAGAGATTGATTTCAACACTTTTTTTTACCGGGGACTAAAACCCAAATTCGCTATATTTGCTGGGACCAAAAGCATATTTTAGCCTTAATTAAATTATATGTAATACATTTTTTTTTGACAAACTATATGTAATACATAAATAATCATTAATTTAATCAAGGGTTAAATATGTTTTTGGTCCCTATAAAATTGGAAACTTCTAAGTTTAATCCTTACTTAATTTTAATAGCTTTATTAGTCCCTACAAAAAAAATTACTTCTAATTTTAGTTCCTGGTAATACAAAATTTGTTTAATTATCCTTAAACTCTTAAATTTTAGAACGATTTTTTTTAGACAAGTTTAGAACACTATGAAGAGTTCATTTACTAAAATTTAGTTTCTTTTTTTAACATGAAACGAATTAAATATGAATTTTTTAAAACGACAAAATTAAAGATAAAAGCAATAAAATTTGGACGCAAAAATCAAATTTCAGGATACATTTTTGTGCGGAGGAACTTTTAGTAATGTTCTTAACACGTCTACAAAAAATTGTTCGAAAACTTAAGACTATATGCATAAATTAAACAAATTTAAATTGCGCAGGGATTAATACTAAGTGCATTTTTATATGGATTAAAAGAACTATTAAAATTAAGTAAGGACTAAACATAAAAGGTCTCAATTTTATATGGACTAAAAACATATTTAACCCTTTAATCAATCATGTTTAAACTTTTTTTCTTGTTGGTAAAATGATAAGTACTACCGAAACTCACACACAAGTGTGATGTCTTACGTTTCAACTTGGGTGTAGGTGTCTAAGCTAACAATATCAGTGTTATCAACATAATTACATCTTACAAATAATTCAGTTTTGGATAGGGGTGTTCGGGGTGCAGTTTGGTTCGGTTTTGAGGTTAAAAGTCATCCGACCCGCAAGATTAAAATGCATGCGGTTTGGTTTGGTTCACTAGACTTTTAAAATACAATCTGAATCAAAACAAACCACACCAATGCAGTTTGGGTTTGATCTGTTGGTGCAGTTTTTTTTTAGAGAATACGATTTTTTTGTTTCCGACATTAAAATCAAGTTAAAAAGCTAAAACACAACATATTTTCATTAATGTTTCCAACAATGTTTTCAATTTGATCAAACATTACAATTTTATTTTATCCAACAATGTTCGCAACGATATTGATCAAATTAAAAACATGGACAAAAAGTAATCTTATTTCGTATGAAATGCAAAAAAAACTAAAATGTTATCATTCTTTAAAAGTTCAAGCAGCACAAAAATACATTTTTGAAGTAAAAAGCAGAGAATAACCTTAACAAGAGAAAATATATGTCATTTATAAAATTTTCATTGAGTTTATTTGAGTTTTAGTCTAGATAACATATGTTTAATTAGTGTTTTTCTCATGTTGTGGTTTGGTTTGGATTAGTTCAATTGATAAGATAAAAATCGCAAACCAAACCATACTATGCGGTTGGAAAAAAAATGATATGTATACATCCGAACCAAATATGGTTTTTTACGGTTTCGGTTTCGGTTTGGGTTGGTTCGGTGGTTTTTCTATTGGATTGGTTCGCTTTTGAACACCTCTAGTTTTGGATGACTAATAAAAAAATCGGTTATTCCGATCCAATTGAATACGGTTTAATTTTGATGAATTTTTAGACATCTAAATTACAAATCATAATTTCTTTTATTAATATTGTAGTTTTTGAAGAAATTAATATTGTAGTATATGGTAGTTAAAATTTATTCCTTTTATAATTGGCCTACAAAATACTTACATCTACAATAAGATATCATTTTTTATGTAAAAATATAGATTTTCTCTTTATATATAAAAAACATTGTTGGAGTTTTTATCAAATTATTAATTGAATTGATTAACTTTTTTTCTCAAGCATTTTTTCAACAAAGTGTTCTTAAGCATTCACTTGAATTTCAATTCCTATTATCAAATACATTTTCAATTTTTTAGTTTTCAAAATATATTTTAAAAATAAATTTTTCAAACAAGTTTTTTCATTTTTCATCTCTACAACTGTTTTGAAAAACAGGATTACCAAACAAGTTTTTTTTCTTCTTAAAAACACTTCTTAAAAATAGATTTACAAAAGAGTATTTAAAAACTAAAAACTAAAACACAATCAAACATGCTCTATTTCAATAGGAAACACATCCCAAGGCCATCCCGTTTATTCAGCAATGGATTAAATTAAATTAAAAAAAGATCTAAAAGTGAGGCTTCTGTGTTTTCTTTTTTTAAAAATGAGCCCATCCCGTTTGTAGTAAGATCTAATTTATGTATTTGATTTAAATTTTTGACTAGATAAATAAATTATTCAATGTATTTAAAAAGTCAACTTTCTCTTGTAAATAGGCCGGGATGGAGTATTATTTATTTCACTCAATGGTTATCAACTGATAGATTAATCTAATGGCTTATAAATGGGCAGTGAATGAAGTCACGACACGACCCAAATTGTGAACGCGGGAAAATCAAGCATCAAAATTTGGTCACTTCTCATCACAAATCAAAATCAGAACTGAAACAAGAAGAAGAAGAAGTAGAAACACAAAACCCTAAAATGCCTCCGAAGAAGAAACCTAACAATTCATCATCATCATCATCTTCTTCAAAGAAACCCATTCCACAACCATCCAAATACGGTATTCAACACTTCTTCGATCGCCACACAACTCAACATCAAAACTCTCAGAAACTTCAATCCAACCATGTTGCTGACGCTGCTTCCGATCCGCCGGAAAAATCTAATGATGCCGAGGCGAAGGCGTCGGGTGCTTCTTCACAGGCTAGTACGCCTGTTAATGAGGCTCATACGTTATCTGAGGTGTCTCCAGAGATGTCGAAGACTACGTCTCGAAAACGGTTCAAATTCTCGCCTGGGATGGTAACATAGCTTTATTTTGTTTCTTTTGATTTTGATTTTTTGTTTTGTTTGATTTTGTTGAATTGTTTTTACCATTGAAGTTATGTTGATTAGGATGAGTGTTCACTACACAGATTTAGGTTATTAACATTTACTAGTTAATGTGCATCTTCTATTTTCTCTAATAAGAGTTTAATAAGCATGTTATGACAGTGTAAAATAGTTTTACACTGTCATCGTGAAAATGGAAAATACACTGACAGTGGAAAGTAGTTTAAAATTGACTTCCAATGAGCATCTTGTATTCCGCCAAATCACAGATATTTTGAAATTATTTTTATGACATGGTAGATAGATGGTTTCTTATTTGATGACACTGTAGAACCATTTTACACTGTCAGTGCATGCCCATTAAACTCTATTAATATGGCATAATTGGAAGAATTTAAAAGATATGCACTGTCAGTGTAAAATAGTTCTACCTTGTCATCAACATCACCCCACTATTGTACGGTCTTTTGAAATTGATTGTGTGACATGGAAGAATGATAGTCGCTCATTGGGTGTAAGTGTAAAACTGCTTTACACCGACAGTATATGCCAATTAAACTCTTATTGGAACCGGTTTATTTTTTCATGCGTGTGCTTAAACTACTTGACTTAATAAAATCATTATTTAAGGGTAGTTTGGATTGGCAGTATTGGCTGGAACGAAGTGAAATGGAATGAAATAATTTTTCCTAGTCTATTCTATTCCACTCCATTTTATCCTATACCACCAATTCAAACATAACCTTAGGTATAACTTGTTAATGACACTATGGTAATGGTAAGTTTGAATCTTGGGTGGGAAAGGTGCCCACATTTAGTGTCCAAGAGCGGATGTGTTTGGTGATTACATTTTTTATGCTAATGATCGAGTATGGATGGTTCTTTGTGCATTATGTTATGTTATGTTATGTTATTTAATTTAATATTTCTCCCTGCCATGTTTCTGAAATGATTACCATTGTGGACATATATTTTGTGGATAGTTCATCAAGCAGAGTCAGGATGATGGGGCCGATGAGGTGACATGGAAGATATCTCCAGTGAATGAAAGGCTTCAAGCAGTTTCAAAACGCATGCCTAAGATAATTCAAGCATTGGCTGATTCTTCGAGGGCCAACATGTTGCAAATTCGCCGCTGCTCAGAAGATAAGGCAAGTTTTTAAGGACCATTTTCCTTTTACTTTGATACTAGTCAGTGTCGAATAATGAGATTGTGGTATACTGATGTGTGATACAGACTTCTCTGGACAAAGGTGATAAGGCCGAAGAGTTGCTTATTACATCAACTCCCAATGCATCTACAAAAGCTCCGTTGTCATTGAGTAAATTAGGCCTGAAAAAATTGAACCCTGACCGAGGTGTGGACTGTAATGGCAATCCAACTACTCTGAGCAATTCTTCAGTGGCTGGTGGAAGAAATCCCTTCAGAACTCCACCATCCTTGTCTTGTCGCGAGGTGATCTATCGTATAGTTTATTGGTCCTTGCAACCTTTCTATTCAAATATACTATTTGTTTGCTAAAAAGTTGTAACTTAAATGCTCCTTTTACTCGGTTGAAATGTTTTCCTAATTTTTTTCCTGTTTTTGAGAATTTGTTTTATCCTTCCAATATATCTAATAGTGAGTTTGAGTTTCTTCATTTTTATGTTTCATTTGTTGCCACAGCTTGCCAAGGATATTGAGCACAACGGACCATCTGACCAGCCTTTTTTGAGACAGCACAAAAAGGTTAGGCTCCCATTGATTTATGTGAGAATAATTCATTTTGATAGCTGAGCAGTATAGTGTAGCCATAACAATCACTATAGCATTTTTCACCCTCTCAGTGCTCCGTCACAGCTAGCTGTTGAGTTTTATGTTTATGTTATGAACAAATTATATAAACTGTATAAACATTTCAAACAGAGGCCATCCCGCTCCCTACTGTCTTGCTATAGCATTTTTGGAGATTGCCTCTATGCTATGCTATCAGGATTTATAACACTTTTCATATTGGGTTTGAATATTGGCAACAATAAATTTTTATTATTTGTTATGAATGTGTTTTATTCCGTGTATTCTTATACTTTTGAGCTTTTACATATGTATCAAATAAATTTCCTGTATTGTTTTAAAAACTACATCATAGCAGCTACCTGCTATAATGTTTTTGTTTTTTTAGAAAGGGCCCCTCTATGCTCTGATCCATCAGTGCACTGTTTTTTCTTTCTATGATGTATATGTGTCTCAGAGAATATTTATTTCTATAGGCATTGCTTGAACTTTTAGATCAAGTCGAAGATGCAATTGGTGTTGATAATGACACAGTTTGTGATAAAACCACTCATTCCGGTAATTCACAAGATGGAATTGCTGACGGGCTCCCTGTCAGAGCCAACGATCTAGTTGAAAGGACTAAATCACATATACCTAAAGAGGTTGTCGGTGTTTTCTCCGATTCTAGTTATTTGGTTTTGGAGGTATGCTTTTGGAATCAAGTTCTGTATCACTGGTTCTTTGGTGCAACAAAAGAAAAATTCCCGTACGCTTATTGTTATTTACATTTTTACTCCAGGTATCTGAAAAATCGCAACCTGCTGCTCAAGGCCCATACAAGGTGTAGTAATGCTCAATGTTAGTACTATTCACTGCCAATAGTATGATAAATGACATAGTTGATCAACTTCTTATAGGTGCTTCGTTTACTAAATGAACAAAGTGGAGAAGAGCGAGCTGTACACTTGTGGGATGAATGGTAAGCTGGTGTGCTCTAGTATACTTGAGCTTTTAGGTCTATCCTTTCCTTAATGCATTTCAATAATATGTACTGGGAAGAGAGAAATGTTTTATTACTGTCTGGTTTCTTTTGCATTTTTTTATTTGAGGCCATTCGCTAGCATCACCTATGCCAGGTCTTGCACTCAGTTCCAAGTTGTTCGTTGATCATTTATCCAAGTTACTCTTGTCACAATGTGCTGTCTTTTCTCAATTTCGTCTCTAATTGAAGGCTTTTTGTCATTGGTCTTAGTACACTATCAATAGTTTCCGGTAGTCCCTTCGTTCAACTTATGTCAAGCTTGAGTCAGCGGCACTGATTTCACATTTTTTTTTGACCCGTCACACACTTAAGTTTGTTGTTTAAAGTGAATGACAACATCTGGCCTAATATTCTTGCAATTTTGTTTGGATACATTTTGTGGGCATTTATTGCAGCTCTGATACTAGTTGGTTTGGTTTGGTTTTCTCTTTTGACGGGTATATTAGTAACAAGCTTAAAGCTTATTAAAATTTAGTTTGAGGACGAGTGTTCAAATCTTTTAAAATATCTTCTATATTATATTAGAGTATATTAAGTTATTTCCGAGGATTAGTTTATAATTTTATAGTACCTTAGTGTATCTCTTAGGATTATATCTAGCAAAGACATATTTCACATCAAGTTCGCTGAGTCATTAATGCATGTTGTATTGGAATTTTTAGGTTCAGTGTAAAGGGTTTGAGACTTTGAGATCTCTGTAGTGGTTAAGTAGATGAGTTTCCAATGAGTTGATGCACTTGAGAGCCCGTAATATGACCACGTGGTTGTCCACGCCAAGTGTGGGAGTTATAATCACATGCCATGCAACCAACTTTAGAGTGTCCTGATCGATGTAGAGGTTGTATAAAAAACCTGTAAGTGACTACATTAAAACAAAAACTGAAAACTGAAATTTAATAACCTTAACATCCAAAACAAGTCATAATTAGTTGCAAACTTGAGGTATCCTAATTAATACTTCAAACTTAACGCAGCCAGAATTACACTATCACAGGCCCCTGCCCACTACCTCTAGGACCACTATCGCCTCGCACAGAAGCCTTTTTTCAACAAATATTGATCATCGACAGCATGGAAACTGATTTCCAATCACACAAGAGTTTGACCCACAACTTGAAAACACTCAACCACTATCCAATTTTAATTCAAACAAACGCTGAACCTCAACCACACAACAAAGAGGGTTCAGAGATGGAGTGATGCAGCCAGACAGATGAGAATTGAGGGTTGAGATAGATGAGGAAAGATGTGAAGGCGAATCGATAGACTCAAAAGTGATCGGTTTCTATTGTCGGAAAGGCAAAATGGCATTTTAGGGCTCAAGCAAGGTTAAAAACCTGGGTTTAGGGGAACCAAGTTGCACAAGCTGACTCATAAACACTTTAGTTATTTTCTGTAGGTATACCACAGTAGTACGTCTATACTACTGGGGCTAAGGGCTTTATAGTGGGTTGGTTTTTTCGTTTATTACCAATTCCATAGAATTAAGACACTCGACAGTGTGGTTCCAATTCACAATAATTTGTTTTTCTCTCTAAGTCCTTTGCTTCTCTGGTTTTATAGTTATTTACTTGTTATAATCATGAACACTTAACTGAATTCTTTACAATACTGTTTGAAAGATTGAGTTCTCAGTTTTTTATAGTCCGGCCCACCCACTATTCTTTTTGCAATTATCTTATTTCTAGCATATCTAATTCCTTCATTTAATTATTCCAGGTCTTACAGTGTAGTTGCACCTGGAGATACTGTGAACATAATTGGTGAATTTGACGAATGGGGCAATTGTGATATTAATCATGATAATAATTTTTTGATTGTACACCCGGATATTCTTGTGTCTGGAACACGGGTAGTTATCTTTTACTCTCTTATCCAAATTATGTACTTCCATATGTTACTTCAGTCTTGTCAACATATTTTTGTATTAAAAGTGATTTCTTACAGTTTAAAAACTCTATCTTGTCAAATATTTCCTTAATAATAAGTGTTATTTATTCTAAAGTGGACATGCTGCAGATTGTGTTAAACTTTATTTTTTTTCTTCACATATACATGCTTTAAAAGTGGTGGTTTTAGCAGATATGTCAGGTGCAATTCGTATAGTCTTGTAAATTTGCATCTATTTATTTTCTAGTCCAACTTAGGGAACTTTGTTCCTTTAGTTGATTTTAATTAGAAATGGTTATTGTGCTTCATGTTTCTGGACTTTAAGGAATTATCGAAGCAGGCTCGTGTCGATTGGATTGTCCATGCTGAATGTCTTTGTGTGCATATCGATTTATTTTAGGTGATATATAATTAGGCATGCGTATATTCCTAATATAAAAGTATATTCCAGGTCGCTTCCAGTTTTAGTTGCCCAAGGAGAACTGTCTTAGATGAAAGGCTAAAATGCAATGAATACTCAACTGCAGCTTTATGTGGAACCTTGCTTCACCAAATTTTTCAGGTTTCTAAAATACATCATGTAACCTGTACGACAGTATATATATTAATATGTTCTCCCATTTCAATGAATCAACATTAAACATATACTTCTTTATACACATGTGTATTTATGTATGTGTATATTATAATTATATTTGGGCTTGGTTTCTTCGTGTAGGCTGGGCTTACAAATGACAATCCTACAATAGACTTCTTGGAGTCTTACACAGAAGTGGTTTTACAAAGAAATGTTGAAAGTTTATTTGCATGTGGAGGTGTGGCATTGTGTCTTTCTCTTTATATTATCACATATTTATATGTACACACATCTCATTGGAGTTCGGAATTTAATCAACAGTCATTCTTGGATAAAACATATTTAGTGACTGTGCCATTTTATTTGGGAGCACTAATTTATTCTTCACGTGAACATTGCAGTAAATGAAAAGGATGTTCACAAAACCATGATTGATGCTGTCCCTAGAATATACAATTGGATCATGCTGTTCAGAAATATGGAGGTGGGTCAAAATAGTTCATGCTCTGTTTTCAAACACTAATTACTGTTATAGTTTAGAATGGCCATATTTCCTTTGTTATTGCCAAATGTAACTTTCTAGGTTAAAAGGTCATGTTCTTTTTCACCTTTTTCTAAAATATATATTTTATTAGGAAAATGCTTAAATCCCATTTTTTTATTTTGAAATATTTTGACTGATGACATGGGGTATTTTGGCAGGAAAGAGAAGATCCTTACGTTAATTTTGGAAGTGTTAATGGAATGAAGAATATTGGCATATCTGAGGCAAGCTCTAATTTTCTTTCTTGTGTATAACTGAATGATCATTCATGCATAATGTGTAAACAGAGATATAAATCTAGCAGAAGTACATTTATAACTAAGCAGGCTGCGAGTTACTTTAGATTCTAATGCGTTTGAGGCTTATTTGTCCTACAAATACGCAATCTATATGCCTTTTCAGTCCGATAATTTTTTAAGATATGTTATCCTTGTAATAGTTGTGTATTTTCTTTCCTCTACTTGATATAATTTTACCTATTGTCAAATTAAAGGTTTAAGTATTTGATAGGTAAAAGTGTGAATGTAGGTATTAGATGTGTATCACTTATTTCCAGGATATGCTCATAAATGCATGTCACATTGCCCTTGATAATAAATGTTTTGCATAAAATGCACATATATGCACTTTTAGAAGCTTATGTTATTAGTAGGTAATTGATATTGAAGAAATGGCATGGGCACCAAAATATGGTTTAAAGGGGATGATCGATGCTTCGGTTAGAGTGAAGGTTCATTCTAGAAAAGATCGACCAGAGGAGAAGATCATGCCAGTAGAGTTCAAAACTGGAAAATCACCTAGTGGCCAGGCAAGATTCTGGTTCTCACTTCTAATCAACGCATAAAAATTCAGATAAGATAAATACACCAGTTTTAACATGTTTTGCTTGTTATATCTGCAGACATCAGTAGAACATAATGCCCAAGTAATTCTGTACACACTCCTGATGTCTGAAAGGTTCAAACTATTTATTTCTTACAGAACATGTATATATACACATACATTGAAGGATTATTCTAAAAGATTCTTTTATTTATGTTGTCTTGCTTATCTTAATAGGTACCAGAAAACCATTGATTCTGGTCTTCTGTATTATCTCCAAACAGATCAGACACAGGTAAGGTTTTGTTGCTTTAAAATCAGTTTCTTTCTGTTAATGAAGGTAACATTGTTGAATTTTTTATGTACAAAAGGGAATTACGGTTCAAAGATCTGACTTAATTGGGTTAATAATACGGCGTAATGAGCTTGCAAGCGAGATTCTCAAGGCATTAGTCTTGCAACAACTTCCACCAGTGTTACAGGTATGTGGTTTCCCATAATGTTAAATAATGTGCTTTTAATGACTTTATCAGAATGTCATCACAAGCCTTCATTTTCTGATTGTAGAGTACTAGCATGTGCAGAGGTTGTCGACATCTTAATGTCTGTAGCATTTATCATAAGGTACTTCTTTAGCTTGTAGATAATAATTCTATTGACTGCTTTGAAAGACAACAGGTGATTGGGATTTTTTTTTTATTGTGGATTATCTATATATAATAAAATTTATATTTAGTAATTGCATTTATACTTCCAAAATTAAGATACCGTGCCCTAAAACTGTACAGTTTTAATGAATTTAACCATTGTCCAGTATCTATTGCTGCACTCTGTCCCTTCCACATATGATTCTTGGAAGTAATATCTGTGCAATCCTTTGTAATCTAGCACTGGCTGGTCTTGATCACACATATGCCTAACACTCTTTGGAATATGTATTGGAGTAGTGAAGATGTTAAAAGACGTGAAGCTATATTTTCATATGGAGCATGTCATAATGTTATTACTTAATTTAAGTAAGAATGTTGTCTAGGCAATATGTTTTCTCATATGTTCATGGTACCTTAACAATAAAATGCTTAGGCACATGGTGGAAGCGTCGAGAATAATGGATCGGGAGATATTTTCGATTCCAATACTAATCACTTGAGATCATCTCATTCTAAGTTCCTCTGCCATTGGGATCATTTGATTGACTTAGAAGCGAAAGGGACTGAGGTGAAAATTTTAAAATCTTTTTTGTTTGCCTTTTGTCCTCTAAGATTTATTCCTATTTGTCATATTATAAAAATTCCTTCTTTTTCCAATTTCTTATTTCCTTGAATATTTCAGTTCATAAAGAAAGACGTGTGGCGTTCATATAATATGAGGAGTCGCAGCGCTGGTGGTGTTTCTTCTATTGTTATTGATGCTTCACAAGGAATACCTTATTCAACATCTCACGAAGATAATTGTTTCATTTATCGTTTTGTACCACAAGATAATTCTTATCCCTCAATAGTTTCTGATGATGATCCTTCTAGTGCCTCTTTGAAAAATGATTTGGATCTCACACTGAGAAGTGGTGACTATGTGGTATGAATAATTTTCTCACTCTTCTTGAATTGTGTGAATTTAGTTAATTCTGGAATAGTGTTGAGTTGCAACGAACTAAAAGGGCCATGGAAGCATAGAGGATCAAACCTTTGTCTAAATTTCCTCAAAACTATTATCACATAAATAAATCCAACACAAGCAAATTTCCACTTTATTTAGGAAAATATTTAGGAGGGACTTTTATCAGCTGTTTTTTTAAAAGCATATATATATATATATATATATATATATATATATAATGAAACAGCA
>Ga0315914_1006392_pt1 | contig 16702 bp, 6 predicted proteins | sample MpolenodulesMG_FD_203920 | JGI IMG/M metagenome (GOLD analysis project Ga0315914, IMG submission 203920) | Medicago polymorpha root nodule microbial communities from Los Angeles, California, United States - elongated nodules | ecosystem: Host-associated > Plants > Roots > Nodule | place: USA...
TCATATAAAAAAACTATATACAATTAGGAAAATCCCCTTAAAAAAATCAAGAAAATATTGAGTAAAAGTGATTTTTTTTTAGATTCTAAAAAAAAAAAATGAAGGCCGACATGTCCAGTTGGTCATGGAATTAATATAAGAGAATTAAAACCCTCCAAAAACCAAAAGGGCAAAGCACATATGAGAAGTAAGTAATACCAAAATCACAAAACTAGATAATAGATAGAGTAGACCATGGGGTAGGGGAATACAAATACACTAAAATTAATGGTTTGAGTAGAGTAATATATATAGATAGATCTCATCTATCTCATTATTTTGCACCTTGTTCTCAACTAATATGACATCACATCACCATGTCAATTGTCATGTTAGGGAAGAGGAGACTATGTGCTATGGCATCCACCCAACCAACCAACCAGTGGATGTCCAGGTAAATACCCTTGTAATTTTTAATTTATTTTTTAAATTCTTTAGAATTTTGATCAATCTTTAGAATTCATTTTGTGTAAACAAATATTGTTGCTAGCTCATCAGAAGTAATTGATACGACCAAGCTTTACCCTATGATGATTTATTTATTTTATGGATTATGTGGTATGATTGAGTGGAATTAAACCTTGGACAAAATCAAGATATTGTTTGATTTCATTTTCAGCTAAATTGTTTGTTTTTACATAAACAGTCCAAAGAATAAGATGCCGCAATGCCTTTAACTCTGCAATTCACAGGGTTTGCTTGGCATGCCATTCTTCTTTCAAACAAATTCCTTATCATTGATTATTATTTCATCCATAAATTAAAGTTGTATGGACTTCTGGTATAAAATTTTGAATTTAATTTATATGCAACAATGCTATATATTGTCAGTTAATCACAACAGATTAATTACAATGTTTTTTTAGTTACCAGTTATATACAATGTAAACTCGAAACTCTGACCACTTGATTAATATTTGTCTTTTATTCTAACCATCTCTACAACTATTTTACATTCACAATTAATCGTCGTGAGATTGTATAAAATATTTAATTTTAATCAAAGTTGTCTCGAAAACCATACAATGTAGTTTTTTTTAATGATAATGCACAAAAACTAAATTCTTATTATTTTACTTTTTATAAATTAAAAAATGAAGGTTCTATTTACAAGAGATATTTAGATTAACAACAATTGATATATCTGCTTCAAAATTTAGACCAAATACATCATCTTTTGTTAAGACCCATAATCTCTTGTAAATATGATAGGAGGATACTAAATTATTTTTTGGTCAAATACTGTGGTGCTATATGAGTAGCACATAATTCTGTATACAGTGTATATTATACTTTAAATTTATTTTAATTGGAAAATCATGGTGACCTAAGGCCACTGACTTATGTCGGTATCGTTTATTAAAAATATTCTTAGGATGCCTCAAAAGTCACTAGCTTTTGGCCCATCTTAAATTGGTTTGCGGTTAAGATAATAAGAACGTCCAAAAAGTACATGCGGGGAAGAAAATGGTTAACATTAGATTTAGGTAAATAAAACTAATATCGGCTTATACATTTACAGAGCCAAATGCTGCTAAATCTTAATAACTTTTATTAGACTTTTGATTAATGTCCCAAAGTAATCCCAAAGGGAAAAGAAAACCACAAAAAACTATGCTTGTTTTCTTTTGTTTTTGTCTTTTGGTCCCTACTTTCGTTGGTCTCCTGGTTTTAACAAAATTACAGCTTTAGTGTAACTGTGAGATTTCCCCTTTAGAAGAGGGGATGGGTTAGTGCTTGCTCCTTATGTAGAAAGAAACAATACTTGTTGACCTATGATCTTCATTTTTGTATAAATAATACTCTTCCTAATTCATGAATTTTCGGCAATTTGGAGCTTTACACATGCAGGGGACTTTGAATTCATCTGGCTCATCAGGATCGAACAAGTAGTCATAACTGCACAAAACAAAATAACATCAACTACAATATCAAAATGCAGGTGCACAAAAAAAAACACCACATGCAGAGAGAGATGTATATACGTTAGCTCGTCACCAGCAGATACGTTCGTCTTAGCAATGAGTACAATTCGGCTCTCATCATCACCCACACTCATGATCCTTGCATAGCAATTTGGCATACACTGTATTAACATGAACCAAAGAACTGGTAAGACAACTGTACAGTATCGGGGTTTATAAAATTCTATTTGAGTTAGGTTGTGACTCACAGAATGATTTATTAGCCGTGCTATATTCCCTTTATCGGTGGCATCTACCACCACTTCTTCGCTTATCTTAAACAGCTGCAAAAGTAAGAAGGCAAGGAATTTTAGTGTGTGATAACATATGATTACGAATAAGGAGATGATGGCCGTGATACTCTAATATGCAAAGATAGGGAAATCAACTCACGTAGCAGTCTTTCCCTTCTGCTCTATAGCGTGCTTCCCTCAGATCAGCAACACTGCGCCTTACTTGTTCGCCGCGATATTCAAGAACCTGCTTAGGATTAAATTAAACTCATTAGTGCTACATAAAAACGCAGTGATATGATTTACAGGGAAATCTAAAAAAAACATTGTACTGATGATTGATCAACAGTCAAACAAACAGGAGTGTGTTCTGTGTCTTTGTAATGTTATAGTACTTGGCATGAAAATCATACCATTTCTCCTTCTTGAATATTCCTACGTGCAAAGAGGCCCCATCCATGTATGCCAGATCTACCAAAGCAAACCCGTCCATTTTCGGTCCTCTGGAATCATAAAGTGTACCGCCACAAAAGTCAGAAATAAACCACTGAAGCCAATAATCTAACTAAGAAAGATAAGCACCTGCAAGTGGTAAAGGCGTTCTCTGAAAGAAGAGAAAGCTTGAGGCTCCTCTACTAATGCCTGTTTGAGTGAAAATGATATGAAAAAAGTGAGGAGAAATTAAGAGAGTGAAAGGGGTAGTGTAGATCTTAAAATACCGGTAAAAGAATTAATAATATCTGATATAATTTCAAGAATGTAAGAAGCTTACTCTGTATGTATTTAAACTCTGTATTGCATCTAAAGGATGGTGGCAGTGACCCCTCGCTAGATGAAAAATGGCTTCATCCGCTGCTCTCTAAGAAGTAGAAGAAATAAAAATTAGTGTAAGTTGAACATTTGAAAAGAAACGAAGACAATTTAGAGGAACCAGTGGATAACTAGCTACAAGATGAACATAGAAACAAAGGAACCAGTGCAAGAAAAGACGTAACCATGATATTTCATGATTATGTCGAACAAAAAAGTGTTTTTGATGTTTAATAATTTAGAGATGATTTGTAAGAGAGATCTTTTAAGAAAAATAGAAGCTATTTGTATTTGTCTACTGTAGTGAAAATCAATTTTTAAAAATAATCAAAAACAATTTTCAAGAGAAACTACTTAAAATCACTTCTCAGTTTTTTTATTATTCTTTTCTTTCAGATTTTCATTTTTAAAAAAAAGCTGTAACAAATAGATGAAAACTTTCAAAAGTAACTTTGCTTTTTAAAATGTAGACACTTAATATATCTTTGATAAATATAATCCATGCTGCACTGTTTATGTTTTATTTTACAAACATTGACCAGCAAGAACAATTTTCTCCAATCTACCTTTCTGGTAAGATTTGTTCTTTTAAAGATCTGACACCGAGCAGCAGAGAATGGGTCATGCTCAGTGATATCAATAGGAGTGTCTTCTTTCTCTATTCTGGTAGACGAGATTAACCTTGACCCAGCTTTTCTCTTTTGAAGAAGGCTTTTGGTTGAAATTACCCCAAGAGGGGTTTGCAAAATCAAAACATTGTCGGGATTTGGAGCTCTGCAACAAATAACAGATTATTAAGATGAAAAGATAAGAGTAATTCTTTCTTAGTTATAATTGAGGGTTCCATACCTGTGGTAAGCACAATACGAAACCATTTTTGTCGTCTGCTTTCCATTTTTCTTCAAACAATGCAACTACAGTTAAGAGAGAGAAAATTTAATTAAATATTGGCAGTTCGGCATAAATGGAACACTCAATAATACAACAATCAAGGCCCATCCCATTGGTGGAGTTTGTATATATGGTCGCATTGAGCACCGTTGATCTTATGAATTTGTTAATCTTCTTATAGGATGAAAATGGAAGTTTTTGAAATTTTCTTAAAACACAAAGTGGAAGTGTGTGTTCTATGAAGATGACTATTGAGTATCTATCTATAATCAGTCATCAAACTGATTTGTAAAAATAAAAATAAAAACCTCAATCCAATAGAAACCTCACCTCCATTCGGTAACCAGCCCTTGATGCACACATGGCATGGAAATAAGTGGAACATTTGCAGCACTGTGTGCACGAACCATGTATTTGCTTGCAAATAACACAAATCTGAAATCAAAATAATGCAGACCTCAGGTTGCATTTATTAGACTAAACCAAGAGACGCATAAATGATAAAAAAAAAATTCAGAAATCAGGAGTTCAGTTCTTTTTTCTGTATCCCACACTCGAAAAAAATAATCGAATCTGATATCATATTTATGATGTGTGGTAGTGTGAACAATTCTTATAGTGAGAATATGCAAAGAATGAAATAACTTTTGCTGGCGACCAATATTACTTTACAGGGGAAATTTTTATTGGCCAATAGCTCACCTTCACAAAAGAATTTGATGGAATACTAAGAATACCCAAAGCAGGTTCCATCTTCTCATCACTAGCGAACGAGACTTCAGGTCGAAACCAAGCACAGGTGACATGAACCCATAAAGTGTCAATATCGGTTGGCTTTAGAGCACCACCTAGGAGTTAACAAATAGTTTAAGAAAACAACATTATAGATGTCACATAGCTGAGAAAAAATGACATCTCAATATCTTCGTGATAATAACTTGAGCATTTTTGTAATAGTCAAACTTTTTTGATGTGGTAATACATTATTGAATGACACAAGGTATCAAAATATAACTCATACTTAAAAGGGTGGGTAAAACTCAGCCATGATTTGTAAATCTGAATTATAGGCATATATAAGGCAAAAAGAATCAAGTCGCGAAGTTACAGAAAACAGAACTTACATTATTGGATGATAATGGAAGATTGATTAAAATAGTGTAAAAAGGGGCAAAAAGTTCTTAGCCAAGAAGATTAAAAACTAATTTAGAGTCTGTTTCAGATTATTTTATGAAAAATATTGTTTTTAAAATGTAATCATTTTTAGAATTTACTATTTGTTTGTTTCAGCTTTTAGAATTAATCAGAACCTGAAAAAAATGCTGAAATCTATTCTGATTATAATGAAAATATATTTTTAGTATTTTTTAACAAAAAAAAATGATTTTGATTAGAGTAGTAGCTGAGAAAAAAATGTTAAGGAGTAATTTTTATGATTATAAAATAAATAAATTAAGTTTTTCTTTACATAAAATTCTCTATAAAATAATCACTGTTAAAATTGTTTCTTTTAGAAATCAAACGAACAGATTCTTATATAGAAAATTAACAGAAATTTGATGCAAGACAGCTTCAAAGAATAGAATTCACAAAGTAAAGGAGAGTTTATATCAATCCAAACAAATAAAAAGACGATGACTTTATATATAGCATATGTTTGAAACATTGTGCAAGACAAACCTTTTACAGGACAAAGACAACACTCCCGCTTGATGTCAGGTGTTTCACAGGCCTTACAGACCCAAGATGTAAAGTCTCGAACATTTTTTGCTCCATAGCATTCTTGGTGAACAGCTATTTGACATCTATAAAATATGTAATGCATTTTGTATAAATTGAAATGCAATTCATCATATACATAGTGAATATTGACAAAAAATGAGCTAATGACAAATTGAATTGCTATATTACCTGTTGCAAATGATAATTTTATTGTAGTCCCAGTCTTCAACCCATCTACAAACAGCACAGCGCTCTGTAGTCCACTTAGCATAAACAGGTTCATACTTCTCTGTCAGAGAGAAGAGTTTATAGTACCATTACCACTATGAGAACATGTGGCAAGCACATCATATAGCAATGTTGTAAACAAGGAAGGAGAAAAAGGTACCTTTCAAGAAGGTAAGCAACTTCTGCTTCCTTTCCTTTAAAGAAGGTTTTTTAGGTTTGACAGAAACTAGAGTTTTAGCATGACATTCTGCAACCTTCAGCATCTGAGTATTCAAATAGCATCATATTAGCAATATTAGTGTTTGAAAAGGTCGGTATTATTAGCATTTTGACACTGAAGACTACAAAATTCAAACAAAAAAATTGATACTGATGAAAAAAGATATTATGAAATCTAAGACCTAATCAAGATGAAGTAAAATTTAATTAATAATTTTTCGCTGGTTTCTTCGTTGGTTTGATGGTCTTAAATTTATAATTTGACCTTCCAAACCAGGGATCGAAACTGGCAATTTTATAGAAAAAATTAATAATTTTAAATGTAGTAGTAGTGGTAGTAATAATAATAACAACACAACAACAACAACAACAGTAATTATAATAATCTATACTATATATACTATATATAAAGAAAATAGGGGGTTTTGGGCTTACTTTTTTGTTATTCCAATTATACCCTTAAACAAAATTTTCTATTATAATGTTAAAGAAAATTTTCGCTAGTAATAATAGGCATCATCTGAACACTATGGCGTAATTTGATCCATGTAGCCGACCCCACTTAGTGGGATAAGGCTTGGTTGTTGTAATAGCCTAATAGGCATCATCTATGAAGCCCCGATACCTGACACGATAAGGATACGATACCGATACGGTGATACGGGAAATTTTTCAAAATTCCTGATACGATACGACCTAGATACATTATTAAAAAAATTAAATTTAAAATTAATAGTATAAGTGCACAATGTATAAACATAACTACAAATGATAATAATCAAACATTCACATTAATGAAAATGATCAAAACAAGTGACAATTACATATTTTTTCGGCACAAATTAGAATTTAGCTAAACATTATTAGTACCATCCAAAGAGAACATTATTAGTACTGTCAAAAAAGAACATCATTGTCTAATGTTGACTACTTTATAGTTAACACTAATTGAGATTGAAAACAAACAATTTTTTCCCAATTAGAGAAAAGAGAAGAAGATATTAAAGGGAGAAAAACAGAAGAAACATGTGTCGGACACGATTCTTCACCATTTTTGGAGTATCAGGGCAGCATACAATACTCTACTTATACTAGTACTATATAGAAGCCCATAAGTACATTAAATGCACACTGAATAGAATAAAATAATCACATTATTTTATTCTAAAGAGGTTGGTTAGACACTTGTACAATTCTAATAGAATAAAATAATCACATTTAATTCGTGTATTTCCAGCACAAAGAGATTGGGGAATATTATGCATCGAAATTAGAAAAGTCACAAGTCATATATACAAACCCATTGTTCCAGAGGTAGCCTAGAGTCTTTCACAGTAATACTTGTTTTCCAATCTCTTAACTTGGAACCTGTGTGTCGTTCCCATTCACTAAGCGCTTGCTTTTCTGTCCCACAAAAACCACACTTGCACACAACTCTGAAAAAGAAGAAAAATATGTATCACAGCCCACAATAAAAATATAAAGAAAGAAATCAATTTCCAATATATAAATAATAAAAAAAACAAGGCTTTATTTAAAAAGAAAAAAAACAACGGTACATTCAAAATCAGCATTAATCAATTTGAAACATAATGCAGGTTAAATGATAAGCTGCGATAGGACAAAAAAAAATTATGTCCAAGAATTTTGACGGAGTTTGTGCTTACAAGTGTAGGCTTGGAAAATATATGCCTTCCACACCATTGCAGAGAACATTGACCTTATTTGAAAGCACTAGCTGCTCACTGTTTCTGCTCGATCTGCACAAAAGCCTCCAATATTGTTAGAAAAATACAAATTTTATAAGAAGAATGACATTTTTTTATGTAATACCTAACAAAATATTCTAAAATGATATACGAACTTGAGCCCCGACAGATAGGATGGACTTCACAAGAATTTGACATGAAATCATAAGCTTAAGTTGCAAAACCAGGACTGGAGAAGACAAAGAAAGAACCATAATAGACTCACCTGACTTTTGGCTTTGTGTATTCTGAATCAGATAACTCAAAGTCAAACTTCCCTCTGCATGTAGGGCAGAAATAATCGGTGGTTTCAAGATCCTTCAAAGAAACAGAATATACCAATCAATAAAACACCAAATGTCACTTTATGAACTTTGAATTCTGAGAATCGACAATATTGACATATTAAGAGTAATGGACCTTGAAATGGTTACTAGAAATTTTGTCACATTCGGCATGCACCCACACTTTACATCCATCACAGCGTACCTGATTCCGAGGGAACACCCCAAAGGTCAAATGAATTAATACTACAAAAAACAACAGTCTTCGGGCAGAAAAATTAATTAGTTAACGGAATTCAACTAACTCACCCAGCTTCCACTATCCGAATGATTTGATACTTTCTTGCATATGCCACAATAATGTTTTGATTTCGTTAACTGCCAAAATTAAATGACTTCAGAGAATACAAATATGCAATTTTGAAAACGAATACAAAACTTTCTTAACTGCAAAGAATAAATTACTTCCGAATGATTTGATACTTTCTTGCATATGCCACAATAATGTTAGTAGCCAGAGTTTCAAAACAAACACAAAACTTCAATTATAAAGTTTTCATTGCAGACTTAAATACAAGTTATTGGAAGAAAAAGGCAAGATATACTAACCCTTGCACATGTTTTACATAGGAGTTGACCATTAGGAGTCAAACCCTTACTTTTCTTTGACATCTTGTAAGGAAGAGCCAATCCACAGGCTTCGCATGATCTTGAGTCTTTCTTATCAAATAAATCCTGCACAGAGAATTCCAATTAATGTACCATCAAACATGACTAGACTTCAACATCATTCAAAACTTTATGAAACAATAATTACATAATCAAAACCATAAATAAAGACGAAGTGAATTACCTGTTTAAGAAAATGCTTTCCTGCTCCTCCATACTGGTTTGAACCACGGACTTCGCGCAAGGAGGATTTCAGAATAGTATCATCATAACCAGTGTCACCAGCTGCAGCATTTATATCATCCATCAACTTCTCTGTAAAGCCTTGGTCTGCCAAAAATGCCTCCTCTATTGCCATTTGGAATTCAGAGGGGCTATAATTACTCAATTCAGGCTGCTGTTGAAACCTAAACCAAAGACCATCATTAATCCTAGTAAGCAAAGTTTCCTCCGAAAAGTAAAACGATACAAACAAAGGAGACAATAACCAACAACAATTTCACACCTGTCCACATAATCCATAAATGGAAAGATCATGCCATGCTTCACCCATGCATAGTCCTACTCAAATAATCAAACCACGATAAATAGGCAATTATTAATTTCTTATATAACAAAGAAGCTCTATATAGTAAATTAGTAAATAATCCATATTCAAATATTTGATAATGTACATACCCTTTGATTTTCATTCCCTGCATTGCCAAGAAACATGACACAAGCAGCATCAATTATAACAGACCTCAAGACCAGCTCAGGTGCCTGTTTCAAAGGATCAATAACAACAGCTGGCCAAAAAGGTTCCTTCCTCCCAGCTTTGGCCCACACTATATCACTTGCATAAAAATCTTCTGGTCCATACAACCCATCTTTCTTCTCTCCTTTAGTCTCATTCAAATCAACTTCATCATCATCACTACCCATCATCAAATCAACTTCATCTACATCCAAAGCTGAACTCTTCCTTCTACCAAAACTCTTATATCTCGTACTCATACCAACATCATCATCCCTCCACAATGCCGAATACTTACGTTGCTTATAACCAATTTTCTCATTGTTTCTCCCTTTTCTAACATTGCCATTGCAAATTTTCTGTACTACCCTGTCCTTCTTGCATTCAAATTTATCTTCAACTTCAAAATCACGCAAGCTAGTCTTACCATCCTTCTTCCAATTATCAAGAACAGAGTCATTAAACCGCGAAGGAAGAACCTGAACTCGCCCTCTCGAAGTTCTCACTAGTGGTGGTCTTTGAACTCGTTTCTTCTTCACCGTAACCATTTCATCCTTCGCATTGGATTCAACTTCACCAGGGGAACACGGAGCTTGACTGCACCACGACGTAGAGAATCCCTTCTCCGATACACCACTACTCAACAAACCATGAAAACTCACCGGAATTAACCCAGCAGCAACATCACCTAGAAGATTTAAAGGATAATAAGAGCCGTTAGTTTTTTTCTTCTTGCGAGCATAAGAACACTCTTCATCATCACCAACTGAGTCAGCGAGTTTACACCGTTTCAAGCTCGGCATTTGAGATTTCAAGTTCCGCTTAATAATCATTCCTTCTTCAAAAACAAAAATTGAAGTAACGGGTCGTGTTAAAATCAAAACATAAACAACCCCAGAAACGAAATTTAAACTTCCAAGCTCAAAAACAACACAAACCTCATAAACCCTAATTGCAAATTGAGTTTTGAAGAAACAGAGCAATCGATGAAGTTGAAAGCAAGTTCGATTTTTGAGGTTATATGTGGATAGAAGAGACAAAAGGGTTGTAAGAAATAGAGATGAAATCGAAAACGAGAATGTCAGAAAACGTGATCGTGAAGATCGAATGAGCAGAAAAATAAAGAAATAGGGATCTGTTCGTGGTAAGCTTCAGAAAACAGACAGAGAGAAGTTTACAAGAGAAAAAACATAAACATTGTAGTATTTAATTTTTTATCTGAAAATTGTTTTTCAGACAAACTATAATGTTATTTTGTTTTTTATGAAATGGAACAAAAAAAATGCACTAGCATATGAAATGGTTTTTTTTTTTAGTGAGAGAAAGGAAGAAGGAAGGTGGTGACAGAGTAAGACTAGAGAGAGAGAGAAAGAGAGAAGGTGTTAGAGTTATCTTGAGTGTGGTGCGTATTATTACGTGTTTGTGTGTGATGATGCTAATTTGCGCATCATGTGTGTTGTGTTGGGTAATGCGAATTCTTCTTTCTTTCTTTCAATCAAAGTCGTGAGGTGAGGTTGCTTGGTTGGTATTCTGGTTTGACAACGTGGACTTGATTTCATTTCATGTGTCACATTTATTTTATATTAAGCTTCATGGTTGTGACATGCTTGTGTTGTGTTGAAGTTGTAAGCATGGAAGAAATGGGTTTTTGAATTTGGGTGATAAAAAAAGTTCCAAGAATATTGGAGCCATGATATGGGAAACATGGTTTCTCTTTTTTTGATTGTGTACATTGTCTATATACTATATACTATAAGCTTTTGCACTTAGATTTCGTTGCATATATATTTGCTATGGTTTTGAAATGTCAATGTTGTTGTCTTTGTTTTTTTGTCCATGTTTTGATATTTGGGAATTTCACCACCACCATCACCCCAGTGTACTTACAAAGCTATGTTCGTTTGAGTCAAATATAGTATATTTGTAAGTTTTTTCATTTGTTGAGGTGAATTTTTGTGATTTGAATTTAATTTTGTTGGAATGTAAATCATTAGTATTAGTATTATGTAATGTAATTTGATCTTGATGGATGGATGCATATGCGAGTGGCTGAGTGCTGATTATTGAAGCATGGAATGGAGCGATGGCGTTGGGTATTCTTATTTTATCAAAGGGTTGTATTTATTTTCTGAACAACTCCAAAGCTTTTTATTTTATGTATTTAATTTAATCTGAAGACAAAACCTGATCCCCTTCCAAATTCATGAGTCATGACTCGTTGATCTTTGATATACTGATAAATGCTAAAGAAAATTGTGAAAAAATTATTTTGACTGCAGAAAAAGAAAGAAAAAAGAGGTTGACTTTTTTCTATTTTTCATTGCCTAGCCATATACAGAAATTAAGCAAGCAAATTTGTTGGTGTGCATGGTGTCTAATTTATCATTGAGTTAAATTTATTTAAATAAAAAGCACTGTACCGAGTTCAAAAGAAGAAACTGTACAGTACTAAACCAGAACGACCAAAACAATTAATTGTATCATTATTCTTATTTATAACAAGTACTAATTTATAGTAGTACAAGAACTAAAGGAATGGAGTATCATTTTACTTTTCAAATTAAAAGAGATAAAATAAAAGTCAGCAGGTACGGGAAGAAGAAAGCAAGGGGATGACGATCTGTTGACCATGACCACCGTAACTTTGTCTTTCAGCAGAGCAAAGAGTCTAAACTCTCAAAACTGCCATTGCTTAAAACACCGTTGTTATAGCCTCTATTTGGATAAGCGTTTGCCAAACCAATACCGCGTCCCAAATCACGGTTGATGTGGAAATTCTGAAGCTAGTATATCAAACTTTTGCGTTGCCATGGTTTTCAATGCGATTTTGTCTAAATAAGACGCCAATCCAAACATACAAATAGACGAGTATGGCTCTGATTTAAGTACATGGACATGAACTAGGGGTGTATAGATGATATATGGATCCTATACCTAATCATATTTATACTATTTCTAGCATTTTTTTTTAAAAAACTTATTTAACTAAAAAAGTCTCATGCCATAAAAATAAATAAAAAAAGTCTTTTAGACTTACAAGACCACGGACTCAAATAAATATGATTTTTTTTAATTATTATTATATTAATTTTATACTTTAGATTTAGTTATAAATGTGTATTATTATACAATATAATTGAAATATGATTAAATTTTTTAAAATGTCATGTTAAATATAAAAGTGAGTTTAATCTCATTTGTCTGTTAATTTATTAGTCTATTTAAACATATATGAGATTACTTGATTAAATATGTTTGTATGAAATAGATTTTTAAACATATAACAAATCACATAAGATTTTAGCCTTAATCTGATTATTGACAACTTTTCATAGACGAGGGTTTGTCAATTTAGGTGTATTTTTATTTTTTTCTACCAAAGGTGTACAATGTTTACAAAATTTAAAACCAGATCAGATTATTAGGTAGGCAATGATTTTGTCATGTGAAAATATTGTATAGTACTCATTTACCTTTTTACAATTCTTTGTATACAAATTTTGATAAAATTCAATTTATTTTATTCTATGAAAAATGACTATTATAAACTTATCACTTTTTTTTACTGGATTTTAAACTTATCACAATAAAAGTCATAGAATCTTAGTATAAAATATTCCATCTTGTCTTGTAAGTAATTCTACAATGTTAAAATTCCATGCACAAGACAAGGGCATGAAAATTGTCCCTTTGTCATAAAAATTTACTAAATTCAATTAAATCAACCTACTAAATATCTATTTTGAAATGGTGGTAGCTCTCATTATAATTTTTTATTGCAGAAAGGTTAAATTGATTTGTTATTTATGCATGTACTGTAGTTGATTGCTTTGTGAGAAATAAGTTGTCCATTATCTTTTATGAGATTGGAAGAGCAATGATACATAGACATACTTAGATAGCATACACCATTGTACCTCCATATAAAAATGCAACACGTAACATTTTCTCTTTCTCTCTCTTATGTGTATTAGGTATCATGTTTTGGTTAGTTGTCTAAAAGGTGGTACAATGTATGAATGGAAAAATGTGTCTATGTATCTTTATTCATATTGGAAGAAGATGATGGTGATAGGGTGATGAGGAAAATAGAAATTATGTGTGTGCGCGCGCGCGAGCGTGAGAAATGGTTGGATGGGTGGAGGCATAAGTGTACTTCTTAACTTATTTACTCCTCAATAAAGTTGTGTGTGTGAGAGAGCAGTGATTGGGCAGGGAAGACACTTATTTTTATGTGGATGTGTTAAAAAATAAGGATAAAATAAACAACTTATATAATGTTTGATTTGTAAAACTATCACAAGACATGACAAACCAAAGGCATGGGAGATTAAGAAGACATACATTCCTGTCCTCATTAAACCACATCTCAATCTTTTGTCCTAAGTACAAATTATTTAAAATGCCAAATTAGTATTTTGTCTATAAAAAATCGTATAAGACCAAAAATCATTCAATATCATAAAAATTTATCATGTGTTGTGTTATTTTATTTTGTGTTGTTTTATCTAGTACTTACTTTTTTGCATATCAAACGCATGGGTCACGTTTATTTTATATTTTTTGTTTTAAGCTTTAATGGTTGTTCTAAGCTCGTCTGACAAACAAATCTTGTTTGATAACAGTCTTTTTACAATGAGTTTATAATTTATTTTATTAGCTTATGTTCCAAACTCTATTTCAAGTAACATTTGAGCTTATAACTTGTAGCTTATCATTTTTTTCTTCCAATTTTACCCTTATTATTTTATTTGGAATACATTTTTACTCATTATAATTTATTATAGTTTAAAATAATAGATTTTTTTAATAAAGTTTAAAATAATAGATATTAATGATTATCCCTTGATAACAAATACCTACTTACCTACTCATCTTCCGTGCTTTTTTTCCTTTATCTTTTTTTGTTGACAATTGTTTTTTCTTTATACAGAAGTGTCCATCTTTCCGCTTTTTATTTTTTGAAGAAGTTATTTCCACTTTTTATTATTGAGTTAACATGTGTAAACTATAGATTATCAACGATATTTTATATAATTATATATATATATATATGAAAATTATAAGTATATATATTTGTGACTTTCAAATGTAATAAACTCAACAAATTATATTTATATTTTTCAATGACAACAATAATATAACAAAAATTCTTTTCTTTTTTAATAACGCCAACAATATAACATTATTATATAAAATTTTGTTAAGTGTATAATTGAAATAAAAAAAAATCAGCCCAAAATCTTCCCAAAATTTCCTATTTTCTTTATATATAACTAGCGAAAAGATGGGCACTCACGTGCCGTCTTTATGCTCTTTTTGTTGCTTTAATGTTTGAAAATTATGAACGGTGTTTATTTTATAAAATTTTGATTTTGATTAAAACTAAAAATATATAAATGCTTGTTGCTTTCAATTTATAAAAAATCAAACTAACCATGATTATTTATTTCAACGACGCCGACAATAATACCAAAAAAATATATAAATTAAGTTTTTAATGACACCAACAACAATTTTATTATAGAAAAAGTTGTTTAAAGGTGTAATTGAAATGATGAAAAAGTAAGTATAAATATACTTATCTAATTTGTTACACTTTTTAAATGATAAAAGAAAAATATATATATATATCGTGTTTGTTACATTTGTTTTAATATTTAAATTTATTCTTATATATTTGTTATATGTGTTATTTGTATTGAAAATTAAGGGTATTTTTGAAAAGAAAAATTCAACCCAAAAATGTTGAAAGGAATAGTTTTCTTTATATATACTGAGATAAAGAACATACCTTCCCTGATGTGTATATATACTTTACATCTATTTATCTTTCAATGTTACTATCCATCATTATTAATAATACATATAGTAATAATTCATTTGATGATTGTCCATTTGTATGTTTAATTATTTTATAGTTGAAGTCTGAAGACTTAAATGAAATGCTTAAAAAAATACTTAAATAAAAATAACTATATATTAAAGTTTTAGTGGATAAAATATATTTTAATAGATAATATGAAGGATATATTAAATTAATAAATTTAAAGTTCTTTTAATAAAAATTAAAAATTAAATTACAAAATTTCAAATACTTAAATATTAATTGATATATAAATTTTCATTATTAATTAAGAATACCCTTTTATGTCATTTTACATTTATCAACTAGTTGAACCACTGATTTTATCAAACATTTCAATTAACTTATCAGCTATCAGTCATCAATCATTAACTATAAGTTATCTGCTATAAGCTTTTGTTTTAATGTTATGGCTGTATAAATCGTGAATAAAAACTAAAAATGACAAAAGAAAGGACTGAGATGAGAGTTTGTATAAACTATAAAATTTTAATCATTTTAATAAAAGACAAAATGTTGTAATATGTACATTCCATTCCGTCCACTTACCAAACGATGGATGATACTTTTGTTCGGGTTTATCATAAAATACCCAAACAATAAAAATAGAACATATGTCTCGCTTCATTCTACACCGTTCCATTTCGTTCAATTCCACTATGCTTCATCCGTTTTAAAATATCCAAACATAGCCTAAAGATATATTTGTATTCGTGGTAGGGGTAGAAACATAGCTGAGTTCGAACTCACTCTACTTCGTGTCCAATTTATATCATACTTATTTATTTTTTGGTTTAAAGCTAATGTTTTTAAAAAATTTATTAATTTAAAAATGTAAGGTTTTAAGCCACAGAGAGTTTTTTCCTTAAAAAAATGCACGAGGTCGGTCTACCTAAATTTTAGACGGTATCTTAATCACTAATGAGGTGGTTGATGAAGCGCGGCGTAAACGTAAGGAGTTACTGTTATTTAAAGTGGACTTCGAAAAGGCGTATGACTCGGTTGATTTTAAGTATTTGGACTCTGTCATGGCTAAAATGAATTTCCCAAGCACATGGCGGAAATGGATTTATGAGTGTGTTGGAACGGCAACTGCGTCGGTTTTAGTAAATGGCTGTCCCACGGAGGAGTTTCCGTTAGAAAGGGGTCTGCGTCAAGGTGACCCTTTGTCTCCGTTTTTATTCCTGTTGGCAGCAGAAGGGTTTAATGTCCTCATGAACGCAGTAGAAAGGGCGGATTTGTTTCGAGGGTACGGTGTTGGGCAAAACGATGAGATGCGGCTGACCCACCTTC
>Ga0315914_1006396_pt1 | contig 16696 bp, 7 predicted proteins | sample MpolenodulesMG_FD_203920 | JGI IMG/M metagenome (GOLD analysis project Ga0315914, IMG submission 203920) | Medicago polymorpha root nodule microbial communities from Los Angeles, California, United States - elongated nodules | ecosystem: Host-associated > Plants > Roots > Nodule | place: USA...
CGTAAAATGAACTCAGATGTTAATGTTTGTTCAACGCTAACCGCTAACATAATAATTATGAATATGATTAGTATACAGCTAGACAGATACAGATTATACAGATTCATGTACGTAGAGCGATACATGAAGACAAGCCGACGACGATCTTAGTTTTCCCCGATCGTCCGGTTCAGGTTGTGTCCTGAATATGTTATGATTAGGCCTCGATACGTTAGTGTATCTCGGCACAGCGGGCTTAGGTTCCCTTTAACCGCCATGACACGTTTAGTATAAGTCAAGACCTACATGACAAGTTAAGTAGAACCTACGACGGATCTAGTATGCACGACCGTCTAGGCAGCATGACCCACACACGTATAATCAACCGCCAGGTTGTATTGTAGACACGAGGTGACCATAGACTTTCCCCCAGAGTCACCTCTAGCCTAGGATTTAGGTGGAACTCACTGAGGCATTATGTCTCATCCCACTCCTTCTTTGTTCAGGTTTGCAGGTTGTTCGAGGCAAGGGTAAGGAGAAGGCTTTGGACTGATCGTGCTTGTTAGATCTATGCTATGTTATCTAGTCTTGTTATATTATTTAGCTACATGTATCATGATGGAACTGATTGTACTTGTTTCATTAGACTGGCTAAGCATAAGTAATGTAATATATGACTGGAGATGACTCTAGATCACGACTTATGTTGTATTTCCGCATTGTATGATTAATGTATCCAGTATCAGTTATAACGTACGTGTTAAACATTCTAGACACTTTTAATACGGGCGTTACAACACTTAACTCTCTAAAACGTCTCATAATTATCATCTTAAAATAATTACCATAAGTTACTACTAACTTAGTAAATATCATTATTCCCACTAAAACACTAAAAATACTCTTCTTTTTAATATTACTAATTTTACCCTTGCTATTGACTTCCACATATGGTGGGTAAATCCTCTTCATTATACATTTTTTTATAATGGTTCTCTTTGATTTTTTTTGGGTGCATCGTACATGAATAGGATGCAACATTACTTTTCTCTTTATTTCTCTCTAGCACTCCTTGTGGGAGTAATTAAAGACGGTTGGTTACTATAATTTCATTTTAGTTTTTTTTTTAAAAAAAAAAACTTTATAGTTAACTACTTTTTGGTCGAATTTTTTACCCAATCAATAAAATTATTCTTAATAACTCAATTCTTTTTAAAATTAAATCCAAATAAACTATATTTTAATTGAACAATTTTCAACTACAAATTTTCTCCGAACATTCTAACTTTTTTTTCAAATTAAAATTTTAAAAATTAAAGTACATTTTTTATAATAAAATATGATAAAAGATGTGTGTGTATGAAAAACAATAGAAAAATGAACCCTCTTCCGGTTTTTTTACTGAGTATCTCAGTGTGCAATGTAACTACATAGATTAATCATTTAGGTAGAGCTATAATGAATAATAAAAACCTCCATTAAAAGATTTAACACTACAACATTTTTATGACTGAATTAGATACATATCTCTAATTAAGCTTGAAGAAAGTTTTATCATCAAGTGATTTTGATCCGCTTGTGCACCCTCTGTTGGGTCATTGAAGGGAGTCTGGGGGACCGTCCACATCGAGGATAGAACAACCGCACATGCAAGAGAGACGCCACACTCTTACCCAAAACCTTAAGGTTATCGGTTTATGGGTCCTCTTACTTATAAGGTGTTCAACCGTTACTTTTCTGTCCGATGTGGGACATATAACTCACACTTGCACACAACACTCCCCCTCAAGTGTGAGTCCATCAATTCATCGTGCTCCCCCTTCAAGCTCAAGCGGAAGCTTTTTTACTTGCTCGTGTCGTCGTTGCTGGTTTCTCCGCAAACGGACCGACACGCTTGTACCGTCGTTGCTGCTTTCTGCGCAAACAGACCGGCTGCCTCGGTCGTACCCTTCATCGAACGGGACTCTGATACCACTGTTGGGTCATTGAAGGGAGCCTGGGGGACCGTCCACATCGAGGATAGAACAACCGCACAAGCAAGAGAGACGCTACACTCTTACCTAAAACCTTAAAGTTATCGGTTTATGAGTCATATTTCTTATAAGGTATTCAACCTTTACTTTTCTATCCGATGTGGGATATTTAATTCACACTTGCACACAACACCCTCCAGTTACTATATTATAAGGAAAATGTTTATAAGTATTTTAAAGACACTTTTTACTATCGTTAAATAGTAAATTTTTGTAAAATTATATATCCAATAATTTAAATGAAGAGTGTTCTATGTAGGGTAGATCTTCAAATCCCCGACACATTACTTATTCGGTTTAAAAAATGAATTCTAACACTAGATTACAAACCAAAAAAAACAAAGATATTTAAGTTTTTAATCAGTAATTTTTTTTGTGTGAAAAAAAATCAATAATTTTTTTAGCTTAAAATCCATGAAGAGTGTTCTTAAGTTTTTTGTTACCTTACCAAGACTCGTGTTATAAAGGGATAGAAAAGGTGCAAGTGTAACTGTGCAAGTGTGCACGTACGAACCCAATTAAGTAAAGGTAGTGGATTTTTTAATATAAACTTTTGGTCGAGATTTGAGGTTTGTTTATTGAGTGAGGAGGGTCCTTGTCAGAATATATATATTATATTGTTTGGCGCAAGCAAGGTCTGGGGCTGAGGAGTAACGGGATTTGCAAAGAGGAGAAGCGAAAAACACGATGGAAATACCTCAGACTGTTCGCACGTGACCGCTTCAGAGAGATTGAAACGACGAATTAACCCTGACTTTGAGGAAGATATAATAAGAAGAAAATACAGAGCACCAACGTTAAACTTTTTTCTTTTCTTTGTCAAATTTTTTTTTGTTTAAGATAAAGAAGATTCATTGAACAAAGGGACCTCCAATTCTTAGATTGATTTGGTTTGCAAAGGATGATTTCTGAGCCCGACATTTGGATGTTTGTGTTTATCAAAATACACTATCCGATAAATGTTTTTGCATAGTATAGTTTTAGGTAAAATACATAATTGAAAGCACACATCCGATTAATGGAATAATAGTCATTTTGGTTACTAAATGCACAGCGGGTAGTCACAATATTTTTTAAGTTAAAATGATTCGTTAATATTGTTATATTAGTGTTTCCATATACTTACATTTTTTTAGGGAAAATAGCTTATAGTTTTTCATTAATAATCAAAGTCGAAATACAAAGAGGTGCAACATTAAAAATTTAGGGACTAGCTAAGAAAGTGGCCTCTTGAGCAAGTGTATGACGACCTCATTTGCTTGTCTCCGACTAAACTCTACCCTAGAGTTTTCAAAATAAGTAACACAATTTCTCTCACATTCTTCCACTATTGCTCCAAACTCAGATATATCATCAATATCTTTGTTAAAGTAATCTACAACGTTCTTTGCATCCATCTCAATCCACATTTGTTAGTTGTAGTTCGCGCATCCAACAGATAGCGTGTGAAAGTCCCAAGGTTTCACCAACTTCTGACGAACAAACATGATTTGACCACATTGTTTTTGCTCTTATGAAATTTCCAGCTTCATCTCTTATGCAAAAGCCAAATCCTATGCGGTTTAGAGCAACCAAAAACGACGCATCCACATTACATTTAAGCCTTCCAAGACCGGGTTTCTTCCACCGAATTTGTTCATGTTGCCCAGCTCCATTCACACTTGCTGCCATTTGTTATGTTGTGTTCGGTACAACAGCTACAACAGCCAGCCCGCCCTGCAACTTCTTACCATTCACAATTCTCCAATTAGTCATCAGCTGCCTAACATTATCATATGCATCATATAGATACTTATTTATTATCATGTTAATCTGTATATGAAAAGAGTTAATATCAATATTGAGAGTGCTAATCGGTGCCCCGGAACGCTCGTTAAGGAAATAAAAAAACTGAAGTTTTAAATTGGTAAAGACACTCTTTTGACGTTTGATGAATTGATTACATAATTTTGAACGCAGTACCTACCATATTTGTTTCCTTAACCAATGTCTCTGGAGCATTATTTATCATTTCCGTTTTAAATTTATAAATTGTTTTGATCAACAAAGTGTACAATCAATAACTATTTTAAAATTTCGATACATTAAAGAATTATTCCACCTACTTATTAAACATTTAAACACCAAAATGATTATTATCACATAAATATGAGATGCGGATTGACTGATTGAGAAACTTTTTCCAATAAAGATTCACTAATTGATTCTCATGGGTTTAAGAAAAGCATGTTTAACTAAATAATGTGTCACTCAATTATCCTTCTTACAAACAAGAAGAAAATTTGAGTTAACCACGCACAACATTTTGATGACTTTTTAAAAGTTTAATCAAAGATTTTTTTGAGTGTAAAACAATTCTACACCAATAACGACAAAAACTCATATTATCATCCAAGGCTATTCTTTAATCGCGATTTAAAAATGATTGTAAAATATTTGATCCTTTTTGGATGTATTACATCTCTTTTTCCTTTCTTACACAAAAAAAATATCACCGTGAGCCTAACTCAGTTGGTACGGATATTGTATATTATATGTGGGGGCCGAGGTTCAAACCCCGGACATCTCACTACTTCATAATTAAATTGTGTGAGCTCTAGCCACTAGACTACTTGACAAAAAAATAATTATTATTTTTCCCTAAAGAAAAATCTCTTTTTAATAACTATCATAATCTACTTTTACTTTCCACCCAAAAATACTCACCCATTTTTCATTGAGTGTAATTTAAAGTTTGTATGTGATCCTTAAAAATTACCCACTATGAATGTTGTTTAAGTGATTGTACACAAATTAAAAAAAATACATTAAAATAGTCAAAAGATATATCATTTTTACTAAATTAACTAAATCAACTATTGTTGGAACACTAGCAACAATAGTGGAAGTTGGATAGAATAAACACCTTAGCAAGAGCAAGTTAGTGTTGGTATGACTTAAAAATGTTCTACATTGGAGGGTCATACTACCTAATAAGTGTTTATATAAGTGGGGAGTGGCATACAAGGGTGTACCCTTGGGTTACCCACTTTTACGAACAGGTGAGTGCTTAGAAATTGTATATATTTCACACGCGCGCCGCTGCCGTCCGGCCGAGCGGGGCCGGGCTTGGGCTTGGGTAAAAAAAAAGAATATTTTTTTCACTTGAAAATGTTAAATTAATTTTTTTATTAATTTAATCATTATCCGAAAGCGTGTCGTTTGTAACAAAATTCCTTACGATCCGATCCAAAATGCCGAGTATCCGGAAGGTTCCAGATATATCCAACAGAAAACAAAACGCGTTTTGCTTAAGGATTAACTTAATCCTTAAGTCACTCCGTTTTTTGTTACGAACTCTCCCTATAAAATGATAGCTCGCCCCACTCATTCAGTACACTGAAATTCACAGTTGATGCTTCATGTGCTTTTACTATCTTCTCCCTTTTTCGACTTGTGTTGACGAGTCCTTCTTTTTCTACTCCTTTCTGTCATGTCGGTTTTGAGAGCCGTCTACGTACCATATTGAGTGGTGTCGCGGTGATTTTCAGAGATCAAGCTATTGATTAACATTGACTCACAAATTTAGGTTTACCACCGAGCTTTAATTTTTTCCAAGGGAAAGGGGGAGAAGTTTGAATAAACCTGCAAATTTTTAGAGACTTAAGGTTCAGGGGATAGTTACGTAAAGGGAAGGTATCTACACCCTAAACGTCTATAATATTCTATAGGAACCTCTTGCTTTTATTTATTTTTTGGCTAAGATTATTTAATTGTAAAAGATTAGTGTAATGATGATTTTTTTTTCTTTTTATGGTTTTTTGATTTGGAAAGACAAAGTATTTTGCCTACGTACCCATGACGGATAAAAAACCACGTAGTTCGGGGTAAAATGCCGAGTGATTTGTTTTGATGTTTTTTTTTTTTGAAAAGGGTTTAGAGATAAAAGCCAAATGGCAAAGAAAGAATTTGTTTGGTATTTTTTAGTTTTAAAAAAAGGTTTAAATATGCTTAATGAATTAAAGTTTTTATTAAAGAAAATTAAATAGGAAAATCTCTTGATAAGAATCAAGGTTTTTTAGGAAAAAAAGTTCTTTTTTTGAAATTTGTTTTTTGACTATTTGAATGTTTTTTTGATTTATCTTTTAAGGCCTAAAAATTAAAAGTTGACGATGAATTAAACACGAGAGAATTCCGTAGTGACACTAGGTCAAAACGAATCACTTTCCCTTGGATAATAAAGAAACTAAACCTAGTATTTTTATTTTTAATACATAAGAACTAAACAAATAATAAAGTAAAGACAATGGATATTTTTTTTGATTTATTATATTACAACTTCCTAAACGATTTTTTTTTGTCAAGTAGTCTAGTGGCCAGAATTCATCATTTAAGGTGAATAAGTAGCGTGTTCGAGGTTCAAACTCTGGTCTCTACATATAACAATGCATTGTTCACGCTAACCGAGCTATTATACATGTACATTTTTTTTATGCTGCAGCAGATCAATATCCTTTATTATTAATGCATAGACATTTGACAATTTCAACCATGTTATTAATTTCATGTCGAGTCAAGACTCAATCCTCTAGAGCCATAAATTCACTATCTTAACTAATGCCCAATATGGCGTTCGCATGCTACTGCAGTCTATGTGTATCGATGAATAGTCATGTTCGATTGAATAGTACACTCATAGCACTTACGATCCATTTGCTGAATCTAACCTGACCAATAATCCATAAGGGCAAAACCAACGTATCCACATTCAGGGGTCTACGAATTGGACGTGTCACACCAAAAAGAAGGCGCGCACATACACACTCTCTCTTTTCAAGAAATCTCCTCAAGATTCATTGGAACCTCACTAACTTGAGCATTGGAGTGTATTTTCAAGTACACACCATGTATTGATGACAAATCAACTCCAACCACGGTGAATCATCACAGTGGTTGCTTCGAACCACCATCAACTGACTCTTATGTTCTATGACCAAAACATTGGCACCATCTGTTTCAACAAATTTTCGAAAACTTCGTTTCCCGAAACCTCTCTACCTTTTGACTACTATAACGATGGTTAGAATCAACATAGGAACAAAGGACATTTTCCAACATCATGGCTTGAGATTCTCACTGACCGCGTAACACGCCTCCACAATCATTTCCCCTTTGTCGGTGATCCTCACCGCGACGGTACCACCACCTCCTAAACCTTTGGAAGAACGTGTGATACCGTTTATCATCACAACCAATGCTCGTGAAGAACTTCTAAATGATTAGTCAACTAATTAACGCGAGTTCGCGTTACTGATTTGATTCGACAAAAGTCACAGATGCATGGGGAGTGGAATCGACAATTGGCGAGGGTCAAGAATGCACAACTCTAACCAATCATCGTCTACACCTCGAGCACCTTCAAGACTCGATATGACAACGTGTCCACATTGAGAGTGATTTAAGGTACCAACGACACCATGATCAATCTCGATACGACAATCACCACCATAAAAAACAAAATGTTGAATAAGAAAAAGGAACTCTAGAAGCAATGAAGTTAGTGACGCCTAAAAAAATGTCAAAACAATACTCAACCCTTAAAGTTGCGACTTAGGAAGCAAGACACACCATCACTCATATCCAAGAAAGAAATGATGGCATGTTCCAACATCTCCGAAATACTATGATCAAGAGAAAAATTTGTTTTGAAATGGAAAATTTGTTCATGAAACCACCCATTATAGAAACATACGAAGGACTGAGTGATCCAGACGACCACATGAAAAACGTGGACAAAATCACGAGCTTCAGATGGGCAACTAGACCAACACTCCGTTGACTCATGGTAGGATCTTAAAAAGGAGTTCACAACATACTTCACGACCTCCCAAAAAAAGCTTGATAAGTGCCAAAATCACGCTAACTTCCGTAACATGTATTTAAGTAGTTTTACAAGTAATCTATATAAAAAAAACCCCAATTTAATTTAAATATCAATTATTTACCTATTTTCCTTCTGAAATTCTGGAACGAAGAAAAAGACGTTGAACACGATGTCAAGACACGCAAAATGTTGAGAAAGATGTCAAGACATCGTGACAACAGAAAATAACAAATAACAACTTAAAGATAAAAGTTTAAAGTAAATGACACCCAGTTTGGTGCAACGTTACCTACATCTGGGGGCTACCAAGCCAGAAAGGAAATCCACTATAATAGTATTAGTTTGAAGCATGCATAAACAACCTCCGGTGTAATAGCTTCGCACTTAATCAGTATCCGTGATATTTCTATCTAAGACACTCCTAGATATGAGACCCCTCTAACTTCCCCTCAATAACTCACCAGTGATAATAATAAGTACAATAGAAATGGAGACACACTCTGTGAAACATAATCTACTCTTGCTTAAAAGCTTACGAGTGATTCACAAAATACAACTCTACTACAAGTCCAACTCAAGCATCAAGGTGATACGTGAGTGACTCACAAACAACAATGGACAGACTAAAACCCTAAATGACTCTTTTGCAAATGACGGCTTCTGTAGTCTTCTAGGTCTTGAGTCTTCCTTTATATAGCCTGAATACAGAATGAGCTTGATGAGCAATTCAGGATAAACACACAACTGACCCAATACGGTCTTCAACACAATATTACAGAAGCATATATATTGTTTCCTTAAATGTTACAACATCACACTTAAGAAACACGACAAAGTTAAACCGCCTATCATTGCTTCTAGAAAACAAACGTTTCTTGGTCAATACTCCACGTGAATCAAATCTTCATAGAATCTTCTGATATATATCTCACGTTTCAAACAAATCTCCAAGAAAGCTAAACAAAGTAAGATGTGATGACGTATCAACCTATCAAGACATCTTGTTCAACATATTGCTAGAACATTTGTTTTAACAAATTGCGGTCAATTACCGTTTACATACCTAACACCTTCATATTTTGTAGGTATTAAGAATGATGACCAATAATTAATATATAGCAAAGATTCACAAGCAGATTACATTCACTCGGCGATCTAAGGCAAGCCAAAAGTGAGGAGTTGCAGTGAGCTCAACGGAGAAATGCAAGCACAAATTTGCTAAGTGAACATCAATTATCCTAGAGAATCATGGCAATTTGGTGACCTTTCAGGACGAACTATCATTTTCTTCATTGTGAAGAAAACTCATATTCGCAGGCGAGCAATATTCATCCTAGCAAATTTTAAATTACCAGAATTCTATAAATAAAGGTCTTACTTCTTTCAACCGGGATCATCTCACCATATCATGAACCAGAGTCCGTTTTAGAAGAACACAAAACCAAGATAGGGAGATAAATTTATCAATAGGGAGAGAGCTATGTCGCTGGAAACAAGGAATAAGCTTCGACGCTAAGTCTCTTTTCTTCTTGTGTTGTTTCTTAGTGTAAGATTATGTATAACTAATCATCTCTATTGTTGAGAGGGATTAGGTCTAGTTTCAATGAATTTAATGTAGATACTTAATCTGGCTAATTATATAAAAACTTAGATGTATATCATGCATTTTTCTTCTTTAAAAAAAAATGCATTTTTCTTGAAATTTTAGCAAAGTTATTCTTAAAATCATAGCATGCTAAAGTACTCGAAATACATAAAAGCTGAGAGAAATCTCGATCTGATCAAATATAGAACCTCGTATAGGCCAACCAGTTATTTATAATCTAACAAATGCAATTCTGCACAACAAATAACATAGACTCTTCCTTCAAAAAAAAAAAAACATAGACTCTAATATATTACATAATAATAGTTACATTACAATAGAATTTAATTTAATTATACCTCAAAAAAAAAGAATTTAATTTAACTCTTACTTCTCTACATACATTACTAGGAGAAGCAAAATTGGAGAGGGAAATTAGTGGCAGAAAAAATAAAATCTCTTAAAAAAATATTGGTCGCAAAATTTAATGACGAAATTAGAGAGGGATTTCATGTCTTTTCTGACTAAATTTCGTTCACTAATATTTGTTTTTTAGCAGTGATACAAGTGTATCTCACCAAGAACTTACATCAATGAATAAACAATATTTTTTTATAGTGTTAGATAAACAATATTTTGTAACATGATTCTTTCAAATAAAAATATATTTTGTAACATGATATTATCAAATCGATAAATAAAATAAGACGAAAATCAATAGCCATGAGTTTTCTCTTTTTTATGATCCATTATTCTTTCGTCTGTTAGCCGCATTTCCATGAATTTCATGTACTAGACACACCACGTGTATCGTGCATGGACAACAACAAATATTAGCAAGACTCATCAATATAATTATGCAAGTCCTATAAATCAAGTCAAATATATATATAAACTAATAGTTACACAACTTTATATATGAAAATTACCAATTTTAATTGCTTAATTCCCGTCCCATATTTATAGTACACAATTGACTATGTCACATATATGACGATGTATTATTTTAATCATAAATATATTTATTAATCCATTAAAAAATTTAATATTTTAAAAATATTTATCAAGAGAAATTCAACATCTTATACACTATAATTTATCTTTGTATATTAATAAAAAATATGGTCAAAATATATTATATGAATAATACAGATTGTTAAATTATATCATTTAAAATGGAACGGAAGGAGTACTACCTTACTACATTTGTGAACATTTTCTTATACTTAATTTCACACTTTTTGCGTTAGAAAGAAGTGTTCCACCCTTTTTAACTCATTTGTACCTTTATTTTTTTAAACTTGGGTCTACTCCTGCTTTCAATATAGTTATTTTTAGGGATGGCAATGGGTATCCTATGAGTAGGATACTACAATGCCCTTTTCCATACCTGCATTCATAAAAAATACCCGTACTCGAGCTCGTAACCTCGTGGGTAACAACTTTAATGCCGGTCACCATACCGTATGGGCACCTTAGTGCTTATAATCTCACCCATTACCAGCACTTTAACTATGAAAAGATAATAAAAATATCACAATTGAAATAAAACTATGTTTCAAAAACTTTAAAATCAGCTCACAGAATAGTAAGGATCGTAGTCTTTAACAAAATAAAAAACATCCAATATATCCTTCAAAAATCGTATACCAGCAGGAGGGATTGATCATTGTATTAATTAGTTTTTAGGTTTAAGCTTATGCTTAAATGGCCAAATAAATAAATAAATTAAAAACCAAAAATAAATAAATTATTTGTCATATTATATACATATGTATATTCGGGTTGCAGGCCGGGGCAGTATAGTACCCTTACACGTACCCATTTAAATTTACGGGTAATACTAGGATCCATGAAAACGGGGTTTTACCCTATCAATTGTGGATATTTTTTGCGGGTACCCATCAAACCTGGGTTCAATTGCCATCCCTTGATATTTTGTTGTTATCATTTTGTTTTAGTATTTTATTAGTTTATTATAATTTATAATGCATATACTTGTATTCCTTTGAAATTTTTCAGTTTTCTAATTAACCATTTTTAGTAAATAAAAAATTAATTGAAACGTGAGGATATAATCTTGATGTCCAGGCATGAAGCACATCCAACGTGGCTATGTTTATTCTATCGTCAAAGCAAAGGCTCGTATATTTCCATTATTATTCCAACTTTAAAGCAAGTTGATTAGCTAGCTCTACCAAATTTCAAAAGCTTTTGAAAACCTCTATCTAACTTTTTTCTTTTTTGCGTCAAAATAAACCTTTTTTTTGTTCAATCTATTTGGCCCACTTCTCTAATTGATGCCTTAAGGTTTATATGTCAAACGAACATAACTAAAAATGAGTTCAACACGCCTACACAAACTATGTATCAACCACGAATATTTTACCAACTCATTCTTCTTTTTTGTTGACAATTTTCCTACTCATTACTTAATCACATTTTATGATTGGCACATTTCCACTAATTAACACATTATCCTTAAAGTTCTCAATTTAAGAGATAAATATATTTACTTTTTGATAAACAATTAATCATGTACATACATTTAAAAGCTTATCGTGTTTTGCTTAATGAATTGAAATAAATCACTACTAATTTTCTTTTTGTCAAGTAACCTAATGACTAAAACTCACACATTTTAAATATGAAGGAGTGGAGTGTCTGAAATTCGAACCTCAACCACTACATTAATATAATATGCAATATCCCTAAATACTATTAATTTTTATTCAATTAGCGAGATAAATTTAAAGAACGAAAATATGACGTCCCTATCTATACTTGTCACCAAAATTAGTGACAAGTGAATTTGAGAGAAGTTTCATTTTTTCATCACAAGTTATTGTGACTAATTTTTTTTTTCTTTTCTAATTGTGAATATTGGAGGGTGTTAAGCAATTTCACATGTTCATACACAATAGAAACTTTATAAATGTCATTCACAAGCAACCTTAATAAATGAACAGCTCATATAATTAAGATTCTTTCATCTTCTACGTCAAACCTTGCCAAACCCTCTAGCTAGCATATAGACCAAAGAAGAAAGTATACTTACAAAATCCATTTCATATTAGTTAATACATTATTTCTTCCAACCATTGTCCAAAATCTTTGTGTATATAAACTCATTGGTAGACTTTGGAAGAACTCCAACAAGTTTGAAATCCTTGTATTTTTTTTGTTGATAAGATTGAGAGTATATTGTGAGAATTATAAGATGAGCAACGTGACGCCAATCGTTAGTAAACTTTATTGTTCGTCGTCGCAGACGGTGTTGGGTGTGAGGAAGAGGCCACATGTAGTGAATGGTGGTGGTTTTGTAGTCACTGATTGTAGGACTCAAAAGGTTGTTTTCAAAGTTGATGGTTGTGGAATTCATGGGAAAAAAGAAGAGTTGATTCTAAGAGATGGAGATGATGAAGCTTTGCTTCTCATGCGTCGAAAGGTATATATATGTACCAAGACTTTAATTGTACTTTAACACCTTTTCTTTTATAAATATTGTACCATATACTACTTTGAAGTTCTCATTTTAAACACAACCAATTTATTTGTTATTGGATTTTTATATTATGTCGGAATTGGGATAAATAAGACAATCATATAAAATTTATAACTTTTTTTTATCGTCGAATATTAATATATTAATCGTTATGTTTTTCTCAAAAGAAAAATTGTTATTTTAATACTTTATCATTCACCAAGAATTGAATTGTGATCCTTTCCTTTATTTGCAATTTTTTTTAACTTGATGCCATCAATTGCTTTTTGAAAATGTACAGGGAGGTATGGTTGAGGCTCTAAGCATTTATAAGAAGTGGAAAGGTTATAGTGTAAACTATGAAGGATTACAGAAACTAGTATTCAGCTTAAAAGAACCTGGAAATTCATGTTTGGTTAAGAACAAAGGAATCAGAATTGCAATTGAGCCAGGTGCTGTTAGTAACAAAAGCTGGGACTTTGAGATTAGGGGCTATTTCCCTGACAAGCATTGCAGCATTGTTGACACTAGAGGCAATATAGTAGCACAGGTATCCAATATTTATGTATATAATAATTAGTGACTTTATAAGAGATAAATTATAGAGATTTACTATTTACATTCTTTTATAAGTAATTAGAGTTTTGGCTCTAATGAAATCATGAGTATCCCTACAAATATGGTTCCTTTGTGCTGATTATGAGACTAATCTATGGTCGATTACAGCCTCCTAACCAAAGCACGATCGAGTCTTTATGTTGTTTTGCGCATATTTTTTTATATTTTAAAAATAAAAAGTTTATGTGAGTTGGGTGTTGAGGCTCACCAGAACCGGAACATACCTCAATGTTTTTAGCGTGCAATTAATGAGATTCTACTGTCGGTAGTGGGAGTCGAACTTACACCTTTGTTGAGTATGAATTGGTTTATAACCAACTTGACCAACTTTTTTTTTCCCGCTAAAGTTTAATTAAAAGTAGAAACTCCTATATTGGTAGGATATTTGATAAACCATTTTGCAAAAAGGGCCATATATAGTTAAGCCATTCTATCAAGCTAAACATATACTAAAAAACTTATAATTAAGTTGTTGATTAATGTGTATACAGGTTGGGATAAATAAAGAAGTGGAGAAATTAATGGAAAACAAGGATTTATATCATGTAGTTGTGAAACCGGGGATGGATCAAGCTTTTGTTTTTGGAGTCATAGCTACTCTTGACTACATTTATGGAGAATCCACATATTGCTAATTAATCTGAAGTTGTGAAGAGCTTGCATGTTTTCGTTATGTGATTATTTCTATGAAAAACCAATATAATATTGGCTCAAATAATTTCTCCTACCAGCACATTGATGCATATGTGAAGCATGCAGCTACATGGGTGCTTAGAGTTTTAGCTTAATAGCAGTTTTAACCCTTTAACTTTTTCAAAGTTGCAATTTTGGCCCCCTAAGAAAAAACTACAAAACTGCCCCCTAAGTTTTGCATTTGTGGCAGTTTTGGCTCCAGGGCTAATTTTGACTCGGTCTACGCTGACGTGGCACTCTAAGTGAGGTGCCACATGTTATTATTTTTATTTTTTTATACCAAAAATTGGCCTTGGGAGGCCAAAACTGCTACAGTTGCAAAACTTAGGGGGCGATTTTGTAGTTTTTTTTTCTTAGGAGGCCAAAATCGCAACTTCGTAAAAGTTTGGAGGCGAAAACTGCTATTAAGCCTAGAGTTTCTAATGAATTGCATTGTATATTATAGAAATGAAATTGATTTGTTTGTTACTTTGCTATAAGTTAATTTTTTTTTTTTTTGAAGGAAAGTTAATCTGTTATGTTAAATATTCCTCCTTTTGTTTTGTTTATATATAGGATAGGATTTTATTACTTTGACAATGATGGGTGTAAATTAAAAGTTATTTAATTATTGGCAAAAGCATTATAGTTTATAAACTGATTTCGAATCTTTGACCTAAGAATTTGAATTATAACCGGTGATGGTGAATGAGTTTGAAGTAATTTTTGAAATAGAGTACGGCATCATTGAATAGATTAGGCACATCCAATGTTTCCTTCGGTTTCGAATATATTCTCTTTTTACTTGTAAAAAGAAAAAAATAAAGCCCGAAAATGGCTAATAATTTGGTCAAAATTAATGTGACCTCAAGAATATATTACACACACTTATCAGAAGAACTGCTGGCCACGTAAAGTTCTCTTTTAATTTTTTTTTTCCCATATACAAAGTCGTAAATTTGATATGCTTCTTTTTTTAATAACCAATATCATTAGAGAGCACAAGACATATCCGAGAAGATATCAGGAAATAAAAAGGCACCGTACTAGCAAGTTAACAAACTAAATTAAACAACACTACCAAAGTCCTCGTGAGCTTACCTCAGTTGGTATGGACAATGCATAAAATATGCAGGATCCGGAGTTCGAACCCCGGCTACCACCAAAGAAAAAAAACTACCAAAGGCACTTAAAAAAACTAGCAAGAAGAAAAAGAAGCCGGCCAAAAGGCATATCAAAAGAAGTAGCATGCAAGCCAAAACACGCCTATCACTACAATGTTGGGGAAGATATCATTTTAAAACATCAAATATAAGTTCATCGGATAATTGATTATCCCATATTAGACTTTTGTCACACCGTGTATAATCACAATGAGACAACAACTACTATCTTTATAAATTAATGAGAATACAAGATAGGCAGTTGATCCTTATGGACCTGAGATTATGGGTTGAGTGCGTTGAATGACCTTAGAATGGGGTCGTTCCACCATCACCTGCATTGTTCTTTACGAATGGGGGTGGTGTACTGATAAACGAAGTTAGCAAGTTCACTAAATCGTATCAAATAATAAAGTAGTAAGTTTATCGTTCTTCACAGAGATTATCGTTCAACCTAGTAATTAATAAAACTTATTTTAAAGAGTGAAAGTTGAGTAAATTGAATAGAGTTGCAGGGTTGAATTACTCTGCCAAATGCATGATTAAGTTTGTGATTCAGATAATTAACGGTTATTAGGGAATACTTCGAATCCCCCCTTCGTCTTTGTTAGAATTAAACTTTAAGAAATTAATAGTTATGTGCGCTACTTATGATTTACTGAAACTAGTGGATGAATCTCACACGAAGCTTCTCACAACAACTATGTGTCACACCAACCTAGATTGTGTACGACAGCTGTCCAACGAAGGGAATAACCTGTATGAGAAGTGGTAACTAGTAAAGCCAATGGAACTGATATAATTTCAGGTTGTCAGTGCCTAATACTTTTATCCTACAAATCATTCTTCAAGATTATTCACGTGGTTATCCAATTGAAAAAAACAGACAAAATAACACAAAAAACTTCAATAAGAGAATTAGTCATTATACACTTTGTTCATGTTTTTGGCATCCCTCGCCCCTCTTTAAAACAATTCTCTTTGGGCTTTTTAGGGAAAAAAAGTTAATGGGAATAAACTTAATAAAGAAATAAGGGTTACACATACAAGGGCAATTATATTTTGGACAAGAGCTACACAAACCAGGGTTAATTGGAGAAATGAAATATGGGTGAAGTATGTGCAAGATAATAATAGGAGATACATAATCCTTCAACAAAACAAAAAAAATAACATATATAAAAGCAGGGAATTTTTTGGTAAGTAATTAACCAAAACAAGAAAGAATAAATAATTTTTAAATTTAAAAGGTGGGTCATTTGATCATGCATGTGAGCAGTTAACTAATTGATGTGATTT
>Ga0315914_1006398_pt1 | contig 16692 bp, 8 predicted proteins | sample MpolenodulesMG_FD_203920 | JGI IMG/M metagenome (GOLD analysis project Ga0315914, IMG submission 203920) | Medicago polymorpha root nodule microbial communities from Los Angeles, California, United States - elongated nodules | ecosystem: Host-associated > Plants > Roots > Nodule | place: USA...
AAACTCCTTTAAACCCCATGTAATATTTCTTTATTGTTAGTAAGTAGCGAATCATGTCACAAATTTTGAACCTATAATGTCATATATTTTACATCTTTGGAGTTAGATAGAATTTTTTTATAACTTGGTAGGATTTGAAACTAAATTTGGGGTTGTCTTTTGGAATTAACAACATTTTAAGTTTTGGGTGATGTATTAGTAAAACATGGTCATCAAAAAGAAAAGAAAAAGAATCAAAAATGTAGATAAACCATAAAAATTGGTCTACACAAAAAATTAAATAAAAAATCAAGAGCCAAAAATTGGTTTCTTTAAAAAAAAAACAGTTTTACTAGTACCCATGTTGTTTTGGTACAAGGATGGAAGGTTGGACATTCTTCATAGGTGTTTTTATCGAAAAATCATGTAATTCAGCAAAGAAAGACACCTCGTAAAGAGATGGAAGATATGAATGAAGATTCTAGAGGCCTCTGAAGACATTACAAGTTGGTGGAATTCTGCCCCAAGCCTAATTCGCAAGAAGAAAGTACTCGAAAAGACGAATAAAAAAAGGCAAAAACACATTGGGAGCTGAAGCCACATTCCCACAGTGTGCCTCCATGCGCCTCCGGTGTGCAAAACAGAGAACACAATCTCTATTTTACGCGTGGGGCGCGGGCCTTCTAGTGTGGGGGCACATGCTGTTCTAGGGAAAAATAGGTAAATGCTATATTTTTCATGCAAGTTTGGGGAAAAAGTTTAGTTTTTCAACCCAAACCCAACTGATAACTTGCCTATAAATACATGAGATTTCATTCACGAATTCTCATTCAAAACTTGGAGGTTTAAGAGGAAAGCAAACTCTAGGAGCATCAACCGAGGAGTCTCTCCTCAACCTTTGTTCTTAGAATATGTATTATTTCTTTTGAAATTTGTCTTTAGTTACCATGCGTAACCAAACACGTATTTATTAGGGTTCTAAGATGAAACTATATTTCTTTGTTGGATCGAATTAATTCAGTGTTGAGATATGTTTAATTTTTATATGCAAAAGGCTTAATTTTTTCAGAAATCTTAAGGAGTGTGACATACTTATGAATTGTGATTAAACATAGTAATAAGTTGCACAGATGGTATAATTTTGAAACGTTGCATATGAACATTATTATTTCCCCTTAGTAAGATTGAGTTATGCCCATCAATTAAATCTTCTAGGTACAAGTAAGGGTGTGTGATGAAATTTTAAGACTCATAAGTAAAAATGTTTCCTTTAGAGGACAATTTAGAAATCTCTACTATGATTATGTTTCAATTACCTATGAGAAAGTAACTCCCTGCTTTAATAAACTATCTGACTGATCTCTATAGGCTTGATAACCTTATATCCTGTATTGCATGTATGACCTTTAGGGTGATAGAAGAGCTACTTCACATCTGGTGGGATGTTAGATCTCATGGAACTAACCACTTATAAGAACCTTGATTTCATAAGGGATAATTTCTTGCATTAATCCAACCAGGAAATAGATGGGATTCAAATAATCTTAATCGCCACTAAAAACCCTTTAATTTTCCTCAATCGACTGAACTAATTTGTGCAATCTAATCAAACTTGCAAACTTCCACCATTTTATTGCTTTTATTTACTGACTTAATAAGTTTAACTAGTTGCCTAGTTAAAACGACAATCCATGTGGAGAAGATTTGACTTAGTCATCAATATTTCAACAAGACGATTCAATTAATTTATTTTGTATATACTTAGATTATTTTTTTCCTTTATTTTTAAGTTAGATTTTTTATCTTTCTAATTTTTAATTTTTTCGCAACTTTTTTTAGGTTCGATTAGTTTCTAGTTTTTAGAATTAGTCTCATCTTCTGAACTCCCTCTTATTCCCAACCCATTACAAGTTGTGAAGATGAAGCGCACCCATAAACCGACTTAGTCAAATGGTGCTGAAAAGGAGCTACAACTTTGGACAATTTTACTTGGGGTCAACCTATAGCCTCTCAGAAGTGCACTGCTTTTTTCGTAAGGTGCTTGTGATTCACATCCACTCTCACCCCCAAAATAGGTGGGTTGTCCCCCATAATTAAGAGAAAGCTATTGTCGTAAGGTGCGAGTGACTCACCCTTACTCTCACCCCAAAATTGATGCTTCATGCTCTAATAAATAAGTGACTTTGAGGCTGCCATGTAACTGAATATCTATAAACACAAATTTCTTTAGGGTGTTGTTTACACAAGAGCAATAAAAAGTTTGACTGCACACACACACGCACACAAAATTCCAGCGTAGGGGGTATAATCTAGGTTATGTTGTTAGGGGGGATGACTAGAGTTTACTAGAGTAACTATTGTCGAGGTTAAACCTACTCAAGAAAGACCAAATGCATGACAACTATGAAGGGCTAGGGATTTGGAACTTCTGGGTAAATACTTGAGCTACATATCTCGAGGACGAGCAATGTTCAAGTTTTGGGGTGAGATAACCGGCATATTAATAGGTTATTACATTGCACTTATCCCCCGTAATCCATTAGAAATTGAGTGATTGCATGGACTATATAATCTAATCAGTGATTACATGGCCTATATAATCTACTCTTTAAAGTAGATGCTGATTTTTTTCTTTCTAAATTGTAACAAATGAATACAATACTTTTTAAAGCGATTTTTTTTTAAAAGTGACTAGAGGTAAAAAAAGCGATTTTGTTTCTTAAGAAAGTTAGAATAAAAGGCCTCATAGAGCATTTGTTACGGTTTAAAATACATGTGATTTTGACATTCAATAATTTGATTATTTTTTTATTGATTTTTATAAAAATTGTGAATCTATTTTATGTTTGTTTATCATAATAAAAATAACTTTTTTACAAAAATTAATTTGGGGTCTGTTTGTCAAGGATTAAAACAAAAGTGATTTTTTCCTAAAAAAAATAAAAGTGATTTTGACATTGAATGATTTATAGATTATTTTTTAAGTAAATTTATAAAAATCAGAATCTATTCTGCGTTTATTTACCGTAACAAAAATACCTTTTTTTGCTTAAAAAATAATTTAGCTTGGTTGGATGCAACTATATAAAAAATATTTTTTTCGTAATAAAATTAGTTCAATATTTTGACCCATATTTTCTCTCTCCTTTAAAAAAACCTAATTTTTTGATAAACTACTCTTAATAACTTCTCATTTGAAGTTATTTTGACCCATATTTACTCTTAAAAGTGATTTTTTTTCCTTAAAAGACTAAATAAAAAAGATTTTTTGTTATAAAATAATCTCAATTTGTTTTTTGACCGGTTGTTTTCTCTCCCTCTAAAAAGATTTTTCTGTTAGAAAAAGGCACAAAAGAGTAAAAAATATTGAGGTGTCAAATCATCAAAAAATGCCATGTCAATCAAGATTAATAATAGAGGAAAAATTCTGTTGATATTGGAGATTGTTTTTGACTCGATAGTTAGAAGTGAAAAGTGAGTTACAAGAAAATTTGTTTGTAAGGTGATTTATTTTAGGAAAAATTGTTTTGATTGAGGGCAAATTTGTTTTAATTGGCTGAATTTGTTTTATTTTGTTTTAATTGACGGTTTTTAAAAAGAGAAATAGGAAAAAATTGAAACAAAAGATACAAAAATATAAGTTTGATTACATGTTAAATAATTAAAATAAGATAAGATTGTATATTTCAATAGTTATTGAATTTTATAATCGGAGAATATAGAATATAAATAACGTACACATTCAACAAGATAGTATCCTTCAAATAAAAAAGAAAAATAAAAAAATAATCAAGATAAAGATATGTGTTATAAATATTAATAGTGGATGTCTAAATAGCAAATAGGTTAATGGGCATATTAATAGGTTATTGAGCTTAGTTCATAAGCTAATTTATTTCCCTATAAATAAAGCTGCATTGAGATTTAGATGAATCTCTCTTCTCCCTGTCACTATCTCTATTTACTTATTTTCATAAGCAGTCAGAACCAAAAAAATATCCAACAAGAACAATATCCAAACAACCGCCACCCGAACACCATGCAAAAGAAAGCAATCCAAAGAAGAAGAACTCAGTCTCCATCAGGGACCAAAACCATGAATACTCGGTCTCTATCACCGGTATTTCTCCCCGAAGAACTCATCGCTGTATTGCTTTCATTCCTTACAGTTAAACATCTGATAAAGATGAAGTGTGTGAGCAAGTCTTGGAACTCCCTAATCTCTGATCCAAGGTTCATCAAAATGCACCTTGATCGATCAGCACGAAAGCCATACCTAGCACTTCTAGCAATGGATCACAAGCGTGTCATAACTATCCCCATAAGTCGGTTGCTACATAATTCTCCATTCACCATTGCCGCAGATCCTTCCTATTCATGGGATATTATGTACGTTGGTTCTTTCGTTGGTTCTTGTAATGGATTGTTATGCGTTAACTATCATGCTTACATGAAGAGCGGAATGAGTTGTCTTCATTTCTATAACCCAGCCACAAGGATACTATCTAAAGAGTTTTGGTATTCTAACGAAAATCGGAAGAATATGTATCCCATGGAGAGGTATACTTTTGGTTATGATAGTTCGAGTGACACTTATAAAGTGGTGATGTATGGTTTATTTTTTGACAGTAAAACTAAATTAAATGGAACCCGAGTTAGGGTTTTCAGTTTGGGTGATAATGTTTGGAGAGATATTGAAGATATTACTGTAGCTGTTATAAATCATGATGTTTATTTTAGTGGCAGTGTTAATTGGTTGGCACTTGAGAATTGCTTCAATCAGCCTTGGAATTATGATAGCAAGTGTTTTACTCTTAGTCAATTTGTGATTGTTTCACTTGATTTTGGTACTGAGACATACACTAGGGTACTTCTCCCTCAGGGTTTTGATGAAGTGCCACATCTTGAGCCTGCGATCTGTGTGTTGATGAATAATCTTTGTTTTTGTCATGATTTCAAGAAAACCGATTTCGTTATATGGCAGATGAAGGAATTAGGAGTTGAAGAGTCTTGGATTAAACTCCTTACAATTAGTTATCAGAATCTTCAACTGATATCATGGTTACCGTTGCACCTATCTGAGGATAATAATACACTTATAATGGCAAACAACCAAGATGAACATGCCACCATCTATAATTTGAGAGATGGTAGAGTAGATAGAATTATTACCAGTCGAGCAGGCTGGGCCCATTCTAAGAATCATGTTGAAAGTTTGGTTTCGATTTGCTGAAAAGTAAGTTTTGATTTAACGAATTATTACTTTGAATTTATGTTAATCTGTGTGTATATGTTGTGTAATATATCGTGTGATTATTTTCATATTATGTGATTTGTTTGGTGAATGATTATTTATTGGATACTGTCAATGGTTTTACTATCCCTTGATTAAATGAATTTGTTTTGGTATTTCATTTATTATTTATTATATATTAGAAGATGCATTTTCTTTATGTTGATAATGATGATAAGTTGAATCTCCCAGAAAGATGATCAATCTCTCTTGGTTGGGGGTTGAGGGAAGGTATGGGGGGATGGGCGTTATCTTGGAGGAGAGTACCTTTTGATTGGGAAGTGGGGCTACTTAATGGTTTGTTAGGTGTCCTTCGAGGTTTTAGAGGGGTGGATGAGGAGGATGTTTGGTGGTCGATTCCGGATGAGGGTAGGTCATTCTCGGTTCGATCATCTTATAAGGTGCTAGAGGAGAGATTGTTAGTTGAGGGTGGATTGACTATGATGGAAAAGGTTTTTGATTATATATGGAAGTGTTCCGCGCGAACAAAAGTTATTGCTTTCTCTTGGACCTTACTCCTTAATAGAATCCCGTCGAAAGTAAATCTTGTTGTTCGCAATGTGTTGCCTCCGGATGCCTCTTTAACTTGTGTGTTGTGTAATAATGGAGTGGAAACATCATATCACCTTTTGTTAGATTGTAATGTTGTATCCTTAGTGTGGCGAAAGGTGTGTGTTTGGCTCGATTTGAAGTGTTTAAGTGATATGATTTGGCATACCGCGATTTAGGTAATTAGGGGCGAGAGAAATGGGAGTATCTTTAATAGGATAATGTTGTCGAAGCAATTGAGCTAATATGTGTGCATTTTATTTTTCACTTTCCTGTTTAAGTTGATTTGTTTTGAATTACAGATCGAGAATCCCAACTTCAAGCACATCTGGTGTTGTTATGGATGGAACATGGGGGAACGCTAGGAAGCAAAAGAATGTGGCTTATTGGAACTATATAGCAGATTTCTTCAGTTACAGTTACAGTATATGACTCTATTTATGTCTCTCTTTAAGGTTTCCATGGAAACATTTGTAGCAACTTCCTGTTTAAAAGTATCCATTGAAATACAAATTTTGCAGACCAAATCAAATTGACACTACATTTCAAAGATATATAACTATTTCACAATTACATAATGGTAGGATCATAGTTTTAATCTACAGGCTCGGTCGTGGTTGCAGCCACTGTGATTGCGGATAGTGTTGTGAATTTATTTTCTATTGTCAATAAATATTATAATTTATTTAAGTGGGTTGGGATGCTATGGCCATTGCCAAAGTACCAAGGGTTATTAGTTATAGTCTCGAGAAAACTATCATGCCTAGGGCCTCTGTTGTGCAATATCTTCTAAAGAAAGGTTTGCGGAAAAAGAATGCAAGTTTAACTACTCCATTTGTAGTGACCGGTAAGTTGTTCCTTGACACATACATAATACGTTTTAAGGAGGAGTCATCTTATCTCTTATAGCTCTATGAAGAAAAGCTGAATCTTGCACACACCAGGGACTAAATTGGCATGTCACGAATCTCCGCAGGGTATTTTAGTCTCAATTTGTTATCTTGTTCCGTATTTGATTTGAATACTTTTTCATACAGTCAGTGAATGTAGCTAGGTTAGTTAACTTGTTTCATTTCCCACTCAGACAAATGTTGGTTTTGTTATGATTGATAGTTTTTCAAAATTGTGATGTATATCAGTCGTACTCGTAATAATACCTAATAATTTGCCAGTAATACTTGTAAAAGTTGAACTTTTCTTGTAATTATGGGCATGTATACTTTTTTGTGACAGTGTCATTTCTCCTTCCCTGTTTGTTTAGTCCAATAATCTATGTCATTAGTTAAGCTACACCAGACTAGGTTACTTTGTTCGAACTGATTTTAGGTTCTAGTTGCAATTTTAATTACTTTGCAAATACCAAAAACACAAATAGTTGTGCATCGATTCAACCTCCGGGTTGGGTTAGGGGAACATCCAAGCAATTGCCTTCCCGGATCCAATCACGCTCACAGAAGCACAATAAGAATAAAACCAATAGAGAAATGCGAACAGCATAAACCGTGAAAACGGGGTTGTGGGAGAGCAATACAAGCGCCGTGCTGCTACGCTGTCGGTATCTGAAGCTAATAAAATGCAACAAATCCATGTTATAATTTGTTGAACTCTAAAAATTACAAGACTTGAACCATTCAAGACAAAGTGCGGTTGTGAGAAGATACAGCAGTTGAAACTAATTCATGCATTCATTTCAAAAATATGTGAAGAATGTGTAAAGTAAATACGGAAACAAGCATGCCAATGCAGCGTTGTTCGCCCAACCAGAGACCAATGCAGTGAGGGAGACAGATGGTTGAAACCAGATACTTGAACCTTGAAGTGCGACATTGATCCTAAACTATTCACAGATTCTAACACTTTTGGTTGTGGGTACTGCCTGTGACATGCACAGGACTGATGCTCCAGTCTTAACACAGCCTGGTTTAGACTCAGGCCTGCTGAAGCCGAAGCTGGACTATGGTCTGCTCGTGGCTTTGGAATGGCTGCGCGAATGGAGGCAGTATCATATTATGATAAAAAATGAATTGTCTGCGAGTGATTCAAACTTTGACTGGTAAGAAAGATGGCAATAGTGAGCTAGGGAGAATCGTTAAATTTTTTAAGGCTCTATTATCTAGCAACAGCTACTTAAAAATTAGTTTCATTTGGAGTTTAGCTCAGGATTCTCGTTAACAGAAACTACCTAAATCTTCCGTATAAACAACAATGCGTGGAGAATCAACAAAAAAATATTCAGAAGAATTACTTAGAATCTAAAGCATGAGGGTTTCTCAGTAAATTGTGTGAACCTAGAATGAGTGTATACTGATAGATGGAATAGTAAGACATAAGAAAGATAAATTCAATGAATTAAATTACTATGACAAGGTTATTTATATAAATTGATATCGTATTTTATTTAAATCAAATTAAACGTATGGATTTTTATTTTCTTTATGGTTCTGCATCTTTTTCAATCAAAAGCACTCGAGTCGACACACCTTAACTGCAACATCTCAAAATGATTTTGTTGCATAGAAGGACCAAAATTTCCATCATATTGCTTCAATTAATAAAAAACTTCCATTGTAGGTAAGATTCTTAAAAAAAAAGTTGCCTTTCAGAGTGAACAAATGGCAAGACTATAAGGGCCAAAAATTAGTAAGTCCACTTCAGAGGTTAAATTCCCATTACATCCATCCCGAAATTACTCTACAAGGTTATAATATCCAAAAGCAGTTAAGGAAAATATCTCTCGAGACATACCAAAAACAAGCAATTTAAGCTACCGTTTAACGCAATATAGTTGCATAAGATACTGAACATGGACAAAATGCCAACAACAGTATATAAAGAAAACAAAAACTGATATTTAAACACGACTTGAAACCATTTTAAATCCAACAACATATTCTGGTATAGCTATTATTGGACTATACAAACATGGAAGGAGAAATGACACTCCAAAAAGAAGTATTCCATGCCCATAAATGCTAGAAATTTAAATTTTCGCACATAGTACCGGAAAACGTTTGATGTTATTAAGACTGATAAACAATAAGATTTTGAAGAAATGTCAATCAATACAAAACCAGCATTTGTCAAACTAAGCAAAGCTAAATTAGATCCAACCACAGTCTGCTTTACCAAATACAATTCAAATAGAATATGGAACAAGAATAACATATTCAGTCTAAAAGACATGAAAACCTAATCATGACATGCATGTCTTGTCCCTGGTGTATCCAAGATTGCGTTTTTCCTCATACAACTTTAAAAAAAGATAAGAAGCCTCGTTCTCAAAACGTTTTATAAACATATTAAGAAACAACTTATCAGTCACTACAAATGGATAAGTTAAGCTTGCATTCTTATTTGTCAAACCTTTGTTGAGAAGAACAACAGAGGCCCTCGGAATGATCCTTTTTTCCAAACTTGAGGACAAAATATAAGGTGTTTTGGCAATGGCCATAGCATCCCTACCCAACTGATTCACCCAAAAGTTCATCACTAAATTAATTTTATCAATGGATGTTAACATAGAATAAGGTTTCTTTCTAAATGCTTCAAGAGAATCTTCTTCAGACCAACCCCATTTCTTAAAGGCATCAACTTTCTCTTTCCATAGGGTTTTGTTTACAGCTGTTTTGGCATACAATGCTACACCAAAAGTTATTTTTTAAGGATTAAACCCTAAATCCTTTAATTCCTTCACCGACTTCAGCATGTCACGTGTCTTGAAAATCCGACTTTGTTCCCTAAGCAATCTTTTAATGTTTGAGTCGGACACTCCATTCTCAATTAGCATTGTGAAGTTATTTTGCACAGAACGATCACAAAGTAAATTTGCATTGTAATTCCACAATGCGAAAATTTCCTTGTCAGATTGCAAGAATCTAAAAAACAATTCATAGGTTGGGACTATTTGATTCTTGAGGCTTAAATACAAGACTCTAGGGTTCTTACTAACAAGGTTAACAATGTCAGAGGTAGAAGCGCCTTTGGAGTGAAAAAATTGAAACTTTGGCAACACCGTTTTGGAGGGTTTGCAGGAAAGCAGCCATGGCATCTTGGCAATCATATCGAGTAGTTGGGAATCAGAGAAACCATGATTTCTAAAGAAATTGAGAACTGAATCAGGTTTTTGGGTGGACTTGAAACGAAGTTTGGAAGCAGATTGTGAGGAAAAGCCAAAATTGTTGATGAGGTAGGAGGCTGCAAAAGAGGTTGAATCTGAAGTGTTTACCCGCAACCAGGCCAACCCAAGTGGGTTTATTGGCAATAAATATTATAATTTGTTACTTATCTTATAACTCACATGTCGTCTATTTCCTAATCTAAAATTTCATATCTGTATCATTATCAACTCACTATCATAAAAAAAAAAAATCTGTAATCCTTTTAAATACTCCATTAATCTATGATATAAAGAAGAAAAGTTTGAAAAAAGATTTTAGTGAGCACTACATAGTTTGTCTGTGGCATGATGCGGTACTATGCGACTGCTGCGCCCAATATGTATTGGCCACGGCTGCGTTACTTATGATGCGGTTGCGGACACTATTGCAACATCAATATTGCGGCTGCATCACATTATTTGGTCCGCAATTGGAAACTATGGTTGGGACATTAAAAATCTGTCATTAAATACGTCTTTCATGAGTAAACAACGGACTCATTGTCTTTGAAGGTTTGCTAAGAGATCGCTTGCGACATAATAGGCAGGATTGTAGTAGTGGCTGCCTCAGTTATAGCATTGGTTTTGTACCAGACTTGTTGGTTATATTATCGTTTTAAACTCTACTCTTTTGAACTTCAACTCTTAAGTCTTATAAGCAATCTGTGTGATATTTCGAAGGCACTAATTTTTTTTCTAAATGTTGCTACAAATTTCAGCAACCAATAAATTATTAACTAATCCTAAGCCAAGCAACTAATCAATTAGCTACAAGATATCATTTTCTAGTAATTCATATTCATAAATTTATTAACATGATTTGGAGTTCTTTTTGGTGGGCACCACCATGGTTCCCACTGTGTCTTGGTGTGTTGGGTGACCCAACTTGGGTCCTCTGCATCCTCAAGATCTGAGTTGCATTGCTACTTCTGTCGTTGTTGGTGTTCTGGGTCACTATGATCCAGTGACGGATGCAGAAATTTTGAATATACATTCTCTACTTTAACCGTTATTGATGAAATATCTTCTTTGCCTTTCACAAAGTAAATCACTTAGGAAGAAAATGCTTTTAATATAGCATGCATATATTATTAGTAGTTAATTCTTGGTTGAATGATAGTTTTAGTGAGATACTATACACTACTGATAATTGATACTACATATATAATTGTTCGAGTGGAGAACAATGAACAGGAAGGATACCGAGAAAATCAAAAACAAAGTGGGGGCACGGGCTTGCACAAGGGCCAACGTGCATCCGTCCCTGCTATGATCCAATTTTTTTGGTTCTAATATTGCTTCGTCGTTCGTGTTTTGATTGATGGTGGTGGCTGTTATGTTAGCTCCGCCTAACGGTGGGGGCTGGTTGTATATGTTTCAATTTGGGATGAACCTCATTGATGTTGACTGAGATTCGCTTAAGACTGTTTGCATGAAAGAGTGCTTTAATTGACTGCATTTTTTCTGTTTCCATAAAATATCATCATTTACAACCAGAGTATCTAACCTTCACCACAAAGCAATGAAATAATTTTTTTTTGTACTTCTCAATTTCTTTTCTGATTGGCTGACAAATTTCTTTGCTCCTCCTATTAAGATCATCTTAATATTTATTAAGTTTTTGTGAGATAAAAGAATTTCCAAAAGACTGTCACCTTTGCTCAACAAATGATGAAAATTCGGGAACCAAAGGACATGCATTTTCAAAAATAAAATAACGATCATTTCCCCTTTGCAAGTACCCCCATCAAGCTTTTCTTCAACTGATCCTTGTGTTCCACCCTACCGTTTTTTTCTCACAAGCATCAAGAATATCATTAAAATCAGCTACAAAACACCAGGGGAGAAAAGATATATTAGACGAATATCATAATAAATTCCAAGAATCTCTCCTAGTACTGCCTTAATGAAACCTATAATTTCAATATCAACATGTTTTAGAGAATAATTAGTTATTTTGCAAATTAGATATTTATTCAAAAGTAAAACCACACCACACTTGTTTTCATTCTCTATCAACATAAAAGCAGAAATCAAAACTCAGATGAAGCACAACTCTTTAATTGTACTCGGGTTATCTAGACCCCGAAAGTTCCAACTTATACAACTAACAAGAGAATCAAGAAATAAGTTGGAACAAATAAAAAGATCTCGACAGTTGTATAAGCTGGAACTGCCGGGGTGTAGGTAGCCAGACAATTTCTTTTCATGAATAAGATTCACGGTGACTCCTTTACATGGCTGCCAAAGTTGAGCAAGCATGTCCTTAAGAGACAATTTAATTGGCAACAATTTAATAAGGTTTCTGGGGACATATTTGTGGTATATGTGTTTTACTAGCTTGTTATGGAGGTTAAGGTTCACCATTGACACACAGAGTAATGACACAAAATAGGGAGAAAACAAGTAATGTTATAATCCTGCGTAGTGATTTTTTGCAAATAAAAAGTCAGAATAAATAACTGCAAGTAATATAATATATGAGAAACAAAGAGGCCAACAAAATTTCACTAAAAAGTGATATTTCTAGTGATAAAATTATCATCTGAATCAGTCAAATTATCAACAATTTTAAAAATGCAACTTTAATATCGTTACACGTAGTAAGCATACACCAAGAAACTGATCCTAACCGCAACAGTTGTTAAATCTATAAAAAGGAGAAGGAAAAGGATGATGATGATGATGATGATGATGATGATGATGATGATGATGATGATCATAATAATAATAATAATAATAATAATAATAATAATAATAATAATAATAATAATAATAATAATAATAAAAATAATAATAAAAAAGAACGATCATCAATAAAGGAACCGTTAATAATGAAAAGAAATTGCTATAAGAAAAGGAACTTCTAGGGTATTTATGGCTTTAAAAAAATGTTTTAGTACGATATATCAATTTTGAAAGCAACAATATTTCAATCAAAATGGAAGTGGCTTAGTGGTAAAACTTGTATAGGCAGCCATATGGTACCTGATTTGAATCCTTGGAAAACCTTTTTTTTCATAAAAATTATTTAGACCTGCCAAAAAGGACGGGATTAGGGTTAGGTCAGACTGTCTAACATATATATATATATATATATATATATATATATATATATATATATTAAGATTGAGATTATCTCATATCTTCATTTTCGTTAATCTTCCTCAACTCTAATAGATTTCCATCTTAACTCGCATCTATCACTACCTCTAATCTTATCCATTTCTATAACTCATATCTTCCCACTCTCACTTATATCTGAAGTGGAAGAAATAGTCACAAAAAAGAAGGTTTGAATTGTGACACTTTTAAAATTATTCCTGAAACTTAACAAGTTTATATACTCAAGAAAATTCTTGATAAAAGTTAGTTAAATAAGATTATAGAGTTTTAAAACAAATGTTTTTATTAAGGACCAAAATGTTCTAGATTAAGTAAACTCTAAGTGTTTAAATATTTTGAACAAGGACCAGAATGTTCTGGATGAAATAAAGTTTGAATGTTTAAATTGTATCAACAAATACTAGAATATTCTGGAGAATGATTATATAATTAATATATAAACAAAATGAGAAAAAACAATATTAAGCTTAAGTATAAAAACTATTCTAACAATGACAAGAATGTTCTGGAGAATGATTAGATAACATTAATACTAAAACAGATATATAAAATTTGAAAAAAAGCATGTGATGAGAAAGAGTGTAAAGAGAGAAACTCAAGGGGGGAAAGGGACAACCAGGGTCACAGATGAGAGAAACAACAAGGGGAAAGGACCAATAGGGGCAAAACCATCATCTCATGGTGGTGTGGGCAGTGACAAGCTTGCTGGTTTCCGGCGAAACATCGATTCTTGCACAACACCATTCCCCTTTACCAATATTCCAGAGGATGCTACAAGGTCTTATCTATGGAAAGTGTTTGTTCATTTTGATAGTATTGGAGAAGTTTATGTACCTAAAAAATTAGACAAATGGGGGAGACACTTTGGATTTGTTAAATTCAAAGAGGTGGGTGATGAGGCTAAGCTGGAAAATAGGTTGGAGAAGGTTTGGAAGGGCGATGTTAAGTTGAAGGTGAACTAAGCGTGTTTTGATCGAGAACAGGAGAGGGTGGCTGAGAAGAAGAAGGAGATCAGTGTGAGGGGTGTAACACCCCGTTTTTCCAACAATGTAAATAATACAAATAATCAGAGTATTCAACGTAAAACGGAATGTCACGCTACATTTAAAATATAAATAGAGTAAAGTTACTATTTATTAAAACAACCTTGTCAAAATCTCAATGACATCGCAGCGGAAAATAGATTCATAGTTCAACAACTTCGGCACTACGGCCTCAACGTAAACAACTTAATCAAAAATCTTAATTCAAAAAGGTTCAACAACATGGTTCATAAATAATACGCAATAGTGGAAAACAAGCAAATAATCCCCATCCCGTTACGTATCAGAGTGACCCTAAGACGACGCATGAGAGAGTCAACTCACATCAGCAGCTAATCCTGGTTATCTGCACGTTACCCACGTAGAGGCAACATTCAAACAGAAGGGGTGAGATTTCACATTCAATAATAATAAGCATATAATTCATCAACGGAATTTAACAACCTAAACAACAATAATCAACAACAATAATATTTCACATATACTTATCATCAATAAGATTTCACATATGCTTCATTTATTTCTACTTAGCATACAAATCAACAACAACTATTCAACAACGACGACGACAACTCAACATTAACGACAATGCAACAACACAACAACAACTTGACTATGCAGTATGCATGTGGTACCAATCAACGTGTTAGAGCAGAGGCTCTCAAAGCAACGCTGGAGCATAAACTCCTAAAATCAACGTGAAATGAATGATTAACATTCAACAGGGCATGAGCCCCCAACTTTATATGAGTATGCATGGACTCAACAACTTATACAACATCAATGTACAACTTGAACGACTAAACAACATCAACGACTTGACGACTACCACAACAACAGCAACAACAACGCACGACATCAACTACAATGACAGCATCAACAACAACGTAAGACATCAACAACAATGACAGCATCAACAACAACGTACGACATCAACAACAATGACAACATCGTATAATCATCAAGTTAATTCAACATATGCATTTCATATCATAGTTCATCAACATGTATACATACCCTCACGTAATATTTCATCTATCAAGTTATTCATAACAAAACAAAGTCATTAGAACTGATAACATCACCTAAAGCTTTCAAGTATGCACTAAAGGCTAATTCAAAACAGAAATGTATGAATGCTACACAAGAACATGAAAAAGGTCCACTAATACAAGGTTACTCACCGTGGCGGGCGTTCTTACTCGCCGTGGCGAGCAAACACTGCTCTCTGTTACACAATTACTCCCCATGGCGAGTGGGTAGCGAGCAAACACTGCTCTTTGTCACGTATAGCTCGCCGTGACGAGCAGGCTACTCGCGGTGGCGAACGTAACAGGTTTTCTGTCGGGAAGTGCGATTCTTAACCCCAAAAACCCAATTTTCATCAACCCCAATTCCAAAATTGATATGAAACTCAACCTATGATCATTCTACAACCTGAACATCATTTATCTATGAATTCTACGGACTTCCTACACTCTTAACAACCAATTCTACGTGTTCTTTCATCAAATCCGATTTTAAACCCTAGTTCTCAATTTCCATGAACAACAACAAAACTACATGTTAGATTCAATATCAGAATTATAAAACCTAAGATTAGAGAATATTAGTCCCACCCTTACCTTAGATTGGTGATTTCAAGACTCTACAGGTTCTCTCTTCTCTTGGTTCTCCTCTTCTCTTGATTCTCCTCTTTTTCACCAAAAGCTTCTAAACCTAATTTGTGTCTGGCTCTTAGCTTTTATATCCCATACCCTCAACATATTTTCCAACTAAATCCACGTATTTTCTAACTAAATCAAAACCAGCCCCTCAAATATATTTATTCTAATTTTCCAACATATTCTACTAAAAAAATAGCATAAAGCCGCTTAATAAATATATTAAAACACCACAACACGTCATAAATCACATAAGTCATATAAAAGACTCTAAACTAAACCAAAAATAATTAGATAATAAATAAGGCGTTACAACTCTCCCCAACTTATTAAATTTTCGTCCTCGAAAATGTACCTCAAGCAAACAACTCTAGATAAGACTCCAACATCTTACTCTCGAACTCCCACGTTAAACTTTCACCAGTCGCTCCTCCCCAAACGACTTTCACAAGAGGTATCTCCTTGCCTCTCAACTTCTTCACTTCACGACCCTCAATCCTCACTGGTAAGGTCTCAACCGTAAGGTTATCTCTAACTTGCACATCATCCCTTGGAATCACATGAGATGGATCCGAAACATACTTCTGAAGTTGCGACACATGAAACACATCATGCAAATTCGAAAGATGCGGTGGTAAACCCAATCTATACGCCACTGATCCAATTCTTTCGGATATCTGATACGGTCCAATAAACCTCGGAGTCAATTTCTTTGACTTCAATGCACGTCCAACACCAGTCACAGGAGTGACTCTCAGAAATACATGATCTTCTTCCTGAAACTCAAGATCTTTCCTACGCTTATCATGATAACTCTTTTGTCGACTCTGCGACGCTTTCATCTTTTCTTGGATCAACTTAACCTTCTCAGTAGTTTGCTGA
>Ga0315914_1006401_pt1 | contig 16684 bp, 7 predicted proteins | sample MpolenodulesMG_FD_203920 | JGI IMG/M metagenome (GOLD analysis project Ga0315914, IMG submission 203920) | Medicago polymorpha root nodule microbial communities from Los Angeles, California, United States - elongated nodules | ecosystem: Host-associated > Plants > Roots > Nodule | place: USA...
TTTAGTATTGATTGGTATTTTTTAGTGTAATTTTTTCATTAAAAGCTTTAAGTAACCGGGCTAGCCCGAAAGCCCGTAGCCCGCAAAGGGCCGGGCTTGGACAAATATTTTTGAGCCCGTTTATCTTTCGGGCCTTTTTGGCCCGGCCCGCCAAAGCCCGAGCCCGTCATGGGCCGGCCCGACACGGGCCGGGTAGCCCGTTTTGACAGCTCTACTCAAAATCATAACACATTAAGTGTATCGGTTCTCTCAATTATATGATGATCAATACCCATTTTACATTCAATATGGGGCTCTTACTTATGCTTGATATACCAAAACTCCCCCTTAAGTGTGACCCTATTCGTTCATCTAGATATGTTTTCCCTCACGTGAAAACTTTTTCATTCACATGCACTTACAATGTTGTTGGCACAACATCAACAAGATACACCACTTGGCCACCATTATTAGGAAAACACTATATACGAGGAGTCGGTGGGACCATCGATATATATGAGAAGTCGGTGGTGTAACGCCCCAGACTACTTTTAGGATTGTCGTCTGACCCCACAAACCAATACGAGTCTTTTCAACATATTTTGTCCTCACTCACACACTTTCCGGGAAACTTCCCTGAAGGTCACCCATCCCAAAATTGCTCAAAGTCAAGCACGCTTAACTGTGGAGTTCTTATGGTTTGGCTACCGAAAATAAGATACATCTTGTTGATATAGGTAGTACTAAACAATTCTTATAAGTCTTCCTTCAACCATGTAGTCTCATACATGCACGACTTTAGAATCTCTCTCATTCCGATGTGATTCAGTTTTTTCTAGAAGCTGCCAAGAGCCGAACCGCTCCCCACCCTCATCAGCCTCGAGCGTTATATGTCCATCAAGCGGAGGCTTTACAGATGGGACCATCAATCAGTATTCATGTCTGTTGAGTCATGAGGGGATCTCAGGGTATTCTAACATTCAACTTAGAGAGCAACCACACGTGTAGCTTGAATACCACATCTTAACACAAATCCTCAATTTGTTAAATATATGTGTCATCTCATTTGATATACGAACACCAAAAATACATCTAATACTATTGTCACTGAAACATATTTATCACTCCTCACCATAAACATCGACACCACCAGACACACATGTCAACTCATCATCTAACTGCACAAAGGGTGAATGAGCATGCACAAGAGAAAACAACAAAAGGTAATACATCGTACTTATAAGATAAACATGCAAGACTACAATAATTTAGATGCACCATCACCAACAGAGCAATAACATAATCTTATTTACAACATTAAAATTATAAATTTGTAATCAAAACTAAACCGCTTTGAAATTGGTCGAGTTCATTAGGCTCTAACCCAAAATAGCAAAATCAATACTCTTGGTTGGGTTATCAGGTTAATCAGCCCAACATGTACCATGAACCCCTTATTTTAATCAAACAATAAAAACTAAATGCATTCAAGGATTAGTTATTTAGAGGATATGAACAAATTTAATTTCTTGTATCTTTTTAAATATACTTATAGTAAATTATCTTAATATGATTGATAAAATAGATTATAGTTTTACTTTTTTTATTAATTTCAAAATAAATAAATAAATATGATAATTATACAAAATATAAATTATATTAGGATTCCTTTTAACTTGTTAGTTTTTGTTTTATAATATGTATGTTATATAAACTTGTTTAAATTTCACTTTTTATATACAATTTATATGTTTTTATAATTAAAATTGGAATTTGACCGAAAAACCGTATTAACGGAAAATTTGTAAAAAAAAGACAAATTCGTCACAAAAAATTGTTTAATTAAAATAGGTGGTTAAACTTTTTAGTTTCTTACAGTTATCATATAAATTTATATTTAAAAAGAATTGAGTTGTCCAATATGATTTTTTTATGGAGAGTTGTCGAATATTTTTTTTTTGAAGGAAGTTGTCCAATATATTATTACCTATAAAAAATATTCAACCAAAAATATTTTATTTTTGAGCGAGGGAGCGCAAAACGGAAGAGAATGAAACAAAAAAAAAAAAATTAAAAAATGACAGGACTAAAAAAATTTTAAAAAAATCGAGTTTTATAATAATTAAATTTAGAGTTGTCATTACATAGACATTTATGTGATGACTGAATTAATTGTTTTATGAGAAATTACACTATTGACTTTAAAATGACAGGATAATTTATTGAAAATAAAAAAAATGAAGAAATAAAACAAAATAAACCTATCTAGCACATGCCCAATGGTTAGAATTTCTTTTAGAAAATTAATTGTAATTAACATTCTTTTCATGAAAATTCATTGTAATTAACATACAATTTCATTGTGTACAACATCACAGTAAAAAAAACATTACAATTTCAATTAATCACGACCATAATCAGTAACCACGTTCGTCTTTAATTGTATAAAAAAAAAAAACTATTTTTAAAATCACGTGTTTAAAAATTAAACTCATCTTAATTACTATACAAACACACAAAATTTTATTTTGAGATATAGCAAGCCAAGCTTAATCCATAGAGAAGGCACAAATGTGAAATATTTTTTACTACGAACACTACGAAAACGAAGCACAAGAATAACATAACATCTGAGACGACTTTAAGCATTATCGACTAACCTTACAAACCAACACGAGTTTTTTCAGCGTGTTTTGTCCTCACTCACACGCTTACCAAAAAACTTTCCAATAGGTCACCCATCCCAAAATTGCTCCAAGTCAAGGACGCTTAACTGTGGAGTTCTTATGGTTTGGGCTACCAAAAAGATGATGCATCTTGTTGATATAGGTAGTACCTAACAATTCTTATAAGTCTTCCTTCAACCATCTAGTCTCATACCTACACGGTCTCAGGATCCCTCTAATTCAGATGTGATTCGGTTCGTCTAGAAGTTCTCGAAAGCCGTTCATTGTCATGCCTTGTGCACCGACGACCACTCCCCGCCCTCATCAGCCTTGGGTGTGACAAATAACATTATCCATCTCCGTTCTTTCAAAATAAAATATATCCATCTCCGTATTTTTCATAAAAAAATTCCTTTAGTATTATGTTTTTTTATATTAAAATAATAATTATGATGGCCGAGTTGCAAAAAGTTCGTAATTTTCTTTAAAATTCTTTGTGTTATATACAATGTATCCGGAGATACGAACAAGCAAAAGAAATGCGGTTTATTATTTTATTTAAAACTAATCCAAAGAAAGACGCAAAAGGGAAATACCTTCTACTACAAAAACAAAACACAAGAATAACACTATCTATTGCCGTATTTTACATAAAAAATGCCTTTTATGTTATGTTTTTATATTAAAATCATATTTATTTAAAGTTAAGGAAGACGCAAAAGGGAAATACATTTTCTTAGGGAAATGAAACAAAAGAATAACACTATATATCGCCGTATATTTATTTAAAACAAATCCAAAGGAAGATGCAAAAGAGAAATACCTTTTACTACGAAAACAAAACACAAGAATGACACTATCTATTGCCGTATTTTACATAAAAAATGCATTTTATGTTATGTTTTTATATTAAAATCATATTTATTTAAAGCTAAGGAAGACGCAAAACGGAAATACATGTTCTTACAGAAATGAAACAAAAGAATAACACTGTATATCGTCGTATATTTATTTATAACAAAACCAAAGGAAGATGCAAAAGAGAAATACCTTTTACTACGAAAACGAAGCACAAGAATAACCCTATCTATCGCCGTATTTTACATAAAAAAATGCATTTTATATTACATTTTCATAATCATAATAGTCGAGTTGCAAAGGTTCATGATTCTAATATTTTGAAGAAAGGTTCATGATTCAATACATCGTACCAGGTACAAAAACAAGCAAAAGAGATGTGGTCAATTATTTCATTTAATTTTTTTCGTGATAAAACGGTCAAATTTACATTTGACGAAAAATAATGCGGTCAATTGATATTTAATATCCAAAGCAAAATAAAATGTTATTTTATTCGTTTGATTCAATAGATGTGAAGACGAGAATCTCTAAAAGTGGGTTCCTTTAATTTCATTTTGTCTCATCGTCATTTATTTTACTTTAGACCATAGTTAGTGCATCTCAATATTTCTAGAATCCTTTTATAAAAAAAAACAAATAATTCTAGAACCCTTTATCAAAAAAAGAAAAAATTCTAGAACACACGTCACATTGAGAAATGGAGTTTTTGCTTTGTTTTTCTTCTCATATATCTATTTATAAATAAAAGAGTCCCGTGCAAGAATTTAGATTCCAGAAGTATTGTTTTATGATTTTATCACTCTATTGACCTTTTTTTCTTTTCTCTCTTTGTTCTCTCTTTAGAAGTTATGGTATTTTTTGTCACTTTTATTCATTTGCATAAGCTTTGGATTCATGGATTTTGATCAATCCAATAACAATAAACCTTCTTCTTCTTCTTCTTCTTCATCTTTTCATTTTCGTTTCTTTCTCTTTGGCTTTTATTGCTGGGATTGGGAATTTCTAACTGCTCTTTTACTTTTCAGTTTTTCATCTTAAACTTTTTTCAATTCCTTGTTACCATATTAATCATACCCCTTTTTCTTTATTTATTTTCCTTTTCTTCATACATAAACTTTATAAGGAAATATAGTTACATACAATTTTTTCTTTATTTTTCCTTTTATAAATACATAAATACATAAGTCTAGATTATTTGTTTTTCATTTGAACAAATAAACAAAGTAGAATTTGTGAAGTAGGTGAAGGGTAGATCGGGAAGAAGAAAATGTCTAAGAGGTTGGCAGCAGCACCATTTTTGACCAAGACCTATGAGATGATTGATGATCCTCTCACTAATGATGTGATTTCTTGGGATGAAAGTGGTAACACTTTTGTTGTGTTGAAACAAGCTGATTTTTCAAGGGATTTGCTTCCTAAATATTTCAAACACAACAATTTCTCAAGCTTTGTTCGTCAACTTAACACCTATGTAAGTGTCTTGTTCCATCTTTTATGGTTTTATTTTATGCTACTTTCATATATGTTTGAATCATTTGTCATGTTGTATTGTTGTATATTCTCTTCTAATTTGTGTAGAATTAATTATTTTTGTTTATTAGTTTGATGAATGTATATCTTAAACATTGTTTATCATGTTTATTATCAATAGATCGTGATTTTTTTCATGTCATATCATTAAATATCAAATAGTTTTAAAACCGATAAAAGGACCCGCACGTCAAATGTTTATTGTTTGTATTTTAGATCAAATACATTTGACTTTTTTAATCTCTTTTGTTTATATTTTGTAGAGTGAGTATTTTCTATCTTCAATATGTTCAACTCATATTAGTATTGATGGTGGATCACTTAGGAACGGGTTAAGTTAATGTCCATTATTAAGTCAAAACTCTTTTGTAAATTGGGTTTGCTTAAGAAGTTGATAGATAGAGCGTTTAGTAGTTTATGCTTAATGAAATAATTAAACGTATAAGAATTTAGAAGACTTTTTATTATCATATGAATTGGTAAATTAATTTTAGTGTGGGAATTTTACGTGGAGCTTCCAATTGAAGGATCATAATAATATTGGCATGTACGTTGAATGAAAATTAGAGTGGGTTTCACATTACGTAGGATTGAATTGGTTGCTTTGAATTTGTCTTTTGTTTGTTGAAGTATCGTTATTTGAGAAATGTTCTTGAATCCTTTTCATACCAAATGTTTTTTTTTTACGAAGTGTTTTGCTATTTCTTGGAAATTTACTCCACATGTGTCTGCTTCAAATAAAACAATTATAAAATATGAAAATGTTTTATTACTTTTATGTGTGGTAATAAAACACGTGTTGCTTAGAGCTATAAACTTTTTTTTTTGAAAGATAGTGCTATATACTTTTTGTTAGGTGGACGAATTGAAAGTATTTTATATACACTTTTCACCTTTTTAATATTTTTTCCCTCACTTTTTTTCTTTTTTTCCACAAATGTTTAAAAAAAATATAAAATATTACTGTATTTTTATAGCCGCATGTAGACTAGATTATTGTAAATATACATTAATGGTTTTTATGGAAGAAAAAGAAAAAAAAACTTACGTTATCTCATTTAATAAATGAATTTGATTCGATCTGCTGGTAATTATTTCAAATGTCAAATAGTAGTTGACTTAAAAAATACTTTATATAACTTTTGTTTGATTGTCTTGTATTTGTGTGAACGGGGTTGGTACTTGGTAGTCAAAATCTACAGTCACAAAATACTCTATAATTCATTTATTTATTTTTTTGACTGGACTATAATTTTAGTCTTGTTTAATTAATTGTTATGTAACGGGAAATGGAGAGGCAGTGGTAGTTGCACCACCACTCTACCAAACTCATTCGAACCTTGTTCAAAAATAATTTATTCACAAAAGCAGTACTTTGAATTTAAAATTTTATTAATTAATGTTTGATAAGTTTTTTTTTAAGGATAATGTTTGATAAGTTAGTTCTATCTTTTGAGTGGGATAAATACAAATAAATATATAAATTAATATGTAATTCATTTGTTAACCTACTTTCTACTCATCAGTCATAAAAAAAATATTTTTTTCTCCTTTTTTTAATTGTGGTCTTTTGCCAAATAAATTTCATTTTTGGTTGCTTCCCCGTTTTTAAATTTACCTTCAATTAATTTAATTAGAATAATAGTTAATAATTTATTACTTGGTATGGAAGATCTTAGCTCTTAGAGAGCACTCACAAAGTGATTTTTATCTATTTGAAACATAATATCCACGTCATGTTTTTTTTTACCACAAAAAATAATTACTATAGTTATTCTATAAGTAAAGAAAAAGATATAAAACAATCAATTAGAATAAATGCTCTTTTTGATGGGAAAATTAATTTTATCCTTTTAAATTAATTACACTATTAAACCGATTGAAGGGAGTTTCTATGATACATTTATAAATTAAATCAATAAACTAACAATGAAATAAAGAATTATTTGTCGGTTTTAATGTTTTTTTATAATTTTAAATGACTGAAAATTAATTTATTTTCAAAAAAAAAAAAAATAACTATTAGTTTAACGAGAATTTATTGTCGAAATTGTCTTGATTAAAAGGTTGATAAACTTGAGGATTAATAAAGGATGTGGTTTTCTTAAGGATATGTGTTTTTAATTGTTAGTTATTCTTTACAATAAAGTGTGCAAAAAGGTGCATGAAGTGCTTTTTTCTACTTACATCATGAAAATTTTCGGTTACACCTAAATTTCGTTAAAGTTTGTTGATAAATTAAAATTGTCCTTGTGTATATAACATTTCAAAACCCTGTTTTTATCTCTCACTCTAAAATTTTATTTATTCTCTCACAAATATTTATGGATGTGTGACTAATTTCAGTAATTTTATTAGTTTATGAGTTTTTATGTTTTTCTTAAAAATAATTTGTTGCATTGTGTTTGAAAGTTGTTCATTGATTCTCTTTGATTTCATGTTTTTTTTACGGTTTTAGAGGTATAGTGTATACACTACTGTAGATCATGTCTACATGACTTATGTACACTACCACAAACTCAATTTACATGAAGTGAGTTGTTTGTGGTTTAGTATATGTGAACTCAGTTTATGGTAGTGTATCTAATTTTGTTTTACATACAAGTATGTAAACACAATTTACATACACTATTGTAAATTTGCATGATTTACATAACCTGAGTATACATAGATTCGGATTATTGAATAATACAATGAATTATTTAACTTTATCACAAGGGTATTTTACTTATTTTGGTGTGTAATTAGGTGTTTTTGGGGTGTGCCTAGAAAAATTCGCATAAAGTTTGGTGAATATTTCATATAGATAGTATTTTTAAATAAAGTATACTAATAAAGAAGTTTCATTTATTCAAAAACTAAAATTAAGATGATACATAATCACAAAGATAATGAGTAGGGTTATATCATATTGTTATTGAGGTCGGTAGTAGCGTTAACGATAAACACAAAAATATTAGGAGTCAAATTGTATGTTGAAATTCAAATTCTAATAATCAAATTAATTTTTGCTACTAATGTTTGAATGTCAATAATGTTAGTGAGATTCACAGTCTTGAATGTCATCGATTCTGGAAAAAAGGATTGTAGAATTGTTTGCTCAAACCGACTTCAATTATAGGTGGTTTCTGAGATGATTAATCGAATCACATGATGACAAGTCTTTGGTGTGAATTATAAATTGATTGAAAGTCGTTGTAAGTCTCTGACATGCAATATGATATTAGTCATTAGTTTTCTTGCTGTAGATAAATGAGTACATAAATTTGTTAGTTTTGAATATACTAATCTTGAATTTCAATATCTCAGGGGTTTAGGAAAACTGCTTCCGACAAATGGGAATTCGCTCAAGAGAATTTCAAGAGAGGAGAGACCGAGCTGCTTCCGACAATCAAGCGTCGGAAGACCCAGTCCCCCGCAGTTGTAAGATCTGTTGGAGTTGGTGGGAACTCACCTTCGAACTCTGGTCCTGAAGATATGGGATCAACTTCAACTGGATCGCTGGACCGATCAGACTTATCCATCGAGAACAAAAGACTCAAAATGGATAATGAGAAGTTAACCGGTGAACTGGTACTTGCAAAGAAAAAGTGCGCAGAATTGCTTGCTTATCTTCAGAGCGATCTCAACATCGGGGCACTTGCAAAGAAAAAGTGCGAAGAATTGCTTGCTTATCTTCAGGGCAATCTCAACATCGGGGCTGATGAAATTAACCGCATCCTCGGCAAAGGAACAATCGGGTCCAGCCATGATACGGATGATGATGAGGACAATATGGTACGTGAATGTGGGAAGGGTTTGAAACTGTTTGGGGTTTGGCTAAAGGGAGAAGAGGGGAAAGACAAGGTGGAGATTGACACTGCCAAGGGTAGCTGCCACAAGAGAGGGCGTGAAGACCCAATTGATGGTGCCAACAATGAGTTCAAGGCTGTTGCCTAGGGCATGTGGTAAGGTTATTGTTATAGACTTTTTTGAGAACTTTTTTGTTTACATTGGTCAATGTTAAGAAGTGCAAGGAATTATACAAATTTGGTGGTTGTTTAATTGGATATTTTGTAGTTTGGTTTTGGTGATACATTTTAAAAGTGTATGACTTTTACACAGCTATGATCGGATCAGTTTTATTGATATGCTTGTACGAATTATTTTCTTAGTTTTTGTGGCAATGAAGACAATGTTTTGAAATGGCTATGCGGTTGTGATATATGTTGTGTGAATCACTTATTGTCGTATGATTCTCATCAAAGAGTTATGATTTGATCACGAAACTTGATTCTATATGTTTTAAGGTTGAATACGATATGTTCTCAAAAATTAAAAACTAAGGAATTTTCAATGATTTTTATATTCAAAGAGAACAAAATCTTTGTCAACTTAGAAAATAAAACTATTTGCTCAAATTGTTATTCATCAGTCTAAAAGCAACATGCTATGTCAAACAGTTTATAAGGAAAATTTAAAATGTCTTGCTAGTCTTCCTCCTTAAAGTAATAAAATTGTGTAAGTTGTATAGTCAATTCTTGAAAAGTTTACAAAATACCCTTTTCAATATTTTTATATTTTTGGTTTCTGAATAAGAGTTTGTTTGACCCTATCTACTTGTATAAAGTTTGTAAAACAGTTTGGGGTAACTTATAAAAATAGTGTATGACACTTTTCATAAACCTTTTTCAGCTGAATTTCATAAGTTCTTCAAAATAGTTTAAGAAAACAATTTTTTTGTATAACCCTATTTGCCTCAAGATGGCTTATGAAAACAAATTAGTATATACAAATTAATTTAATTTTATAGTTTTCTATAAAATTTACTTATGTAAGCCTATGCATAAGCATGTTCCTTGGCAACATTTCAGTCCTGTGCTTTTAATTTGGTATGGTGGAGAAGTAAGGTTGAAAATTAATTCTAACCTTGATTAGTTGGTCGCACAAGTTCACAAAAGAAAAACATTTTCTAAATGACTCATTCTTGAATGCCCAAATAGGGTATAGGTTAGGATATTCTTGGAGAAATGCATGAGAAAGTCTAGTGTGGTCACTATTTTTTTTTAAGAAATAGTCATATATACTTGGACAAATATTATACATATGTTCTGATTTTTTTTATTTTAAAAAATGCATATGTTATTTAATTCTTTTATCTTAATAACTTTTATCAAGTTGTGAGTATGTTCAAATACTTGTAGTTGTAGCCAACTACGTATTTACTATTAATAATGCAATCAGTGCATCATTCGTGTATGGGTCGAGTTTCATGATTTCACCTATCCGGGTGTGGGGAGATAAGCAGGACCGAAGACTAAAATACCAAAATCAAGCATTTTTTTGGAATATCAATTTAACTATTTGGTCTTTACTATTTGTAACTTTGTTAATGTTAGTGTGTTTATGATAGAGATTAAGGATTAAAATAAATTAGTTAGATGATAGGTAAAGTTTGGGTAAAAGAGACATAAAATCATCAAACGTATAGAATCATATCCTTCACTCCACACACTAAGGGATGGAATTATACTCTTACTCATGAGATTAAGACTCATGATTGTGACAACGTAGACCCCTACTAGACTTTAAGAATCAGTGGAGTTTTCTCTTGATGAGCCGGAGATAAAAATCATAGTTTTTATTGATGGTATTAACGAGGAAGAAGAGACTCAATTCAGAAACGGAGTGAAGAATTAAGTTTAGGAGATCGGATTTAAAAGTGAAATTTAGTAATGAAAAAATAATTTATCAAATGGACAACTTATATAAAAAAATTAAGAATATATAAGATATGTTTGAAGTTAATATTGTCAAACAAATATAAAAATAACTAACATTTTCTTCTAATAAATTAATCTTTATGCTTGTTTTATATTTTGTTTAGTTAAAAGGATTTTATGGGGAATTTACAATGGTCTTTTGATAGGCAAGCAACGTGAATTTCATTAAGGGTGCATTTGTTTTAACTTTAAAAAAATAGATTCTATGTTAAAAGAATCTAGAGAATAATTTTTAGAGATTTAAAAAAAAATGAAGTTATATCCTAGTTATTTTTGTTAGCTTACTACCCATAAAAATCCTTTTTTTAAAAAAAAAAAAAAAAGAGTTTTAAAATGTACATGTGTTACCTCTTTGTTGTTGGAAAAAAAATAGATTTTGAGAATAGCTAATCCTAATAGCTTTTCATTTTAGTGTCAAAATAGATTTTTTTTTTTTTGATAAAATGATTCTAAAAATCTTAAACAAACACTTAAAAATGAAAAAAAAATGATTTTTTAAGAAAAAATGGATTTTTTTTTTAAAAAAATCCAAAACAAAAGGGGCCTAAGTCGTTGTAAAAGAGATTTTATTTGCCATAAAAATGATTAAAGATGATGTGAATGTTTTACGTGTTTTTCATCATTTGTTTTTTCTGATTAAGGTGTTATGTCCACTATTGTTTAGTTTTCCTTGTTAACATATTTCTTGTTGATTTAATCAAGTGGTTCGCCCTATCGAGTATGGTCTTAGTCAATCTATTCCTTTAAAGATGTTTAATTTAGTTTCTGATTTCCTGCATTTACTCATCTTAGGGATTGATCTTGTATATATTTTTCTAAAAGTTTAGAAGTTGCTTTGAACATTTGCCTCCTTTTGTTCACAAAAATCAAAGTAGAAAATAGTGTTTAAGAGTCAATATACTAAGTAAAAAAGACTGGGTATATAGTATCTTATAAAGTTCACAAAAAATAAATATTAGATATAAAAAAATAGCATACTGCTATAAAATAAAATAAAAGTCTTGGGAGAACTGTGGCCTCTGCTAGTCTCTCTCCTAGCTTCGTCTCTGACTCAATTAATCAACATGAGAGAAAACTTGTTTTGAGTTTTTATAATAACATAGGAAAATGTTGATGAAAAGATTATGATTTATAGGAAAATTCTACACTTGATCACAAATATTATATATACTAGCGTAAAAACAAACACTATTGTCCTTCCGTTTTTAATGACATGAACAATAAAATAAAAAAAGTAATTTAATGAAGAGTTAATTTGAAAGAAAAATAGTACACCAAAACACGATATTTTTTATAAAAGGACAAAAAAAAAATTAATGTCCAATGTTGTTTATATAATTGTGGATTGTTCCTTCTATTATTATAGATTATTCATATTTTAATGAGATTTAAGCTTTTAATTGACAATTTAAATAAGATTATTAAAATGATAAAATAGTTTAAATAAAAGATAAAAATTGAAGAATAAGTCAAGTTTAAATAAGTGTAATTCTTTTATATATTGGTACATGCACAAATGATTTAAATAAAGGATTTATTATAAATTGTTGAATTAAATAAGTATTTTGTCTCTAAAAATATAGCAAACTTTGATTTTAATCCCTGTAAATGAAATGGGAATATTTTCACCCTCACAAATTTTTTTGTTTTCTTTTTGGTCCTTATTGAACATAATTTTAATATTTCTTTTTGTTGTTTATTGATCATAAGAACATAATTGAGTTGAACTAATAGATGAACCTAAGTAGAACACATCTTAACCATAAAAATGTCATAATCTTGACAAAAATATTGAACATAAACTTGTCAATAAGAATCAAAAATGAAACAATTTTTTTGAGAAAATATAAATATCGCGTTTTTTTAATAGACACAAAAAAGTCCGTTATACTTTTACGAACGAAAAAACTTATTAACCCTACATTTTTTAGTTAATAAATGCTAGCTGTGTTTTTTGATGTACCATTTTGTACTTCTCCTATGATTCATAATGAAATGCAATGAGTCTTTTTCCTTTAAAAAAAATATTTTTTTTAAACAAGTCAAAATGAGATATATTATGAACAACAGAGTATCCTTAATAGCACAAGATGTGCCAATAAGGACATACAAGCAATCAAGTCATAAAGAAAGCGAAAAACAACAATCAGGTTCGACCACCACATATGAAAATTTAGACGAATATAATATTAGTAGTCTTCATCCACCAAAATAAATGTAGCTTCACTTTATCTAGCAACCGATGGATATGACTTTTGATGTTCTTAAATGTTCGGTTGTTCTTTTCATTCCACAAAACTCAAACGTAGTAGAGTCAAACAAGCTGCAAAAAGGAACGACGAGCTCTTAAACCACCTGAAGAATAAGTAAACCGAATAGCATGCTCCTGAAGATAAGATGGATCTGCCGTAGAAATGTCAAACCAAAACCAGACGAGACCCACAGAGAAGCGAAGCAAGAACAAGACAAAAACAGTTGTTGAGCCGGCTATAATCCTTCAAACCCAATCACACATAAAAATATTAACCATATAATTTAATGATCTAGTTTAACTTCATCATATTCTTCTTCATTCTCACTTCTTATGCTGCATGCTATTATAAAATTGTTGTGAATATGGTTTTTTTACCAGAAAAATAGCACAAGATTCCAAGTAGTAATAACTAATAAGCGTAAGCCAGGTGTAAATCCACCATGAAGCCACAACAACCGATACAAAAATTCAGGAGATAACTTAACCCCTGAGTACATAACACCACGTGTCATCTGTTTCCATGCAAAGCAGCAAACTCTCCCTACAGTCCCACGTATCTTACAATGCTCCTTCCATTCCTAGGTTACATTTTCCCACCACGTGGTAACCATCGCTTTCATCACAAAATATCCACAAACAATCCTTCACCAACACCTGGATGCCACGTCACTAGACCATACCATAGTACATTAAAAAACATAAGAATGAAGTAACATGAGACATGAACCACGACCATTTAAATTATCGAACTAGATTCTCAATGTTCTTGCTCGCTCTCACTCACTCTTAAGTGAAGTGAGTGTGAGAAGAGTAAGTAGATAACAAATAAGTACAATGGCTGTTCCAAATTCTGTTTCTAATGATAATGTTGGAACGTTATTGTTACCTGATAAGGAACAAGAAAATTCTATCATAGTATCCACCCTCATTCACGTTCTCTCCTCAAATAATGTTGCTGTTCCTGCTTCTCATACGGTAATCACTCTCATATCTAAAGTTCTATCGCTTCTTCCAGTCTTATTTATAAGAAAAAACTGTGTTCTAGTCTTTCTTTGTTTTTTTTTTAAATTGTTTAGTGGCTAGAATTCAGCTCTTCCGGTGAATAAGTGGAATGTTCAATATTCGAACCCCAACTTCTACATATAATAATGTATGACTTTGACAACTGAGTTATGCTCACGATGATGTATTCTGATCTTATATATAATAAAAAAGTTGCATCAAAGATTTTTGAAATACTTAGACCAAATTTTAAACTAAATACATCAACTTTTATCTATTGTACATTATATTATCTTATTTGATTAATTTTTTCATCTTTAAATCAATTTTGACTTGCAGGGTATCAGTACTCAAGAAAACTACGAGATATTAAACAATTTATCTCATAACAACCAAAAATACAAGGAAAGGGAATCAGATAAAACAGCCACGTCATCAAGTGCAAGTGGGTCCCTCTTGTCTTACCAAAACCAATATGATCCTGACACGTGTCGTGTATGCAAAATCAACGGCTGTCTCGGTTGCAGATTATTCTTTGAGAAGGATAAAGGGGAGAATAAGAAGAAATACAGAGGAGTGAGGCAGAGAGCATGGGGAAAATGGGTGGCAGAGATAAGAGACCCAAAAAGAGCAACTCGTGTATGGCTTGGTACTTTTCAAACAGCTGAAAATGCTGCAAGAGCTTATGATCAAGCTGCTATTAAGTTTCATGGAGCTAGAGCTAAGATTAATTTTGATTTCTCTGATTATGAAGTTGCTTGTGATGAGAAGAAGCAAAGTGTGACGGTGCAGGATTGTGTTGGTGAGGTCTCAGGAGTGAAGAACCAAACAAAAACTACTATCCTATCATTTGGACCACCAGAAGTGAACTAGACTATAACACTACTCCGTCTAAAGTCTATGTTTAGTATTACGGTGGATATGTCAGATTCACACCGACCCTCCGTGATTCTGGTTTATTCACCTTGATACCAAACGTACACAAAGTAGCTTTGGTTTGAGTAGTGTTAAGTGTAGTGTTGCACTTTTTCTCTTTATGTTAGTTTGTTTTTCTTTTTTTAATGTTTTGCCCTAAATATGCTTTAGTCCTTATAATATTGTTTTTAGTTTTGTATCCACTTTTAGTCTCTGAGATATAAAACTACATGATTTTAGTTTGTAAGAACTAAAGCATGCAGTTTTATAATTTACATGGATTGAAAAGTGGTGCATGGACTAAAAATAGAATAGGGATAAATACATATTTAACTTTTAGAATGAGTTTGGTTGAGCAATTGGAAATTCTAGGAAAATTATAATTCTAGACAATTCAAATGCTTCAATTGAATATTCTTCATTTCTATTTTTTTATTGAGTAATAATATATTCTTTATTCTTAATTAGTATTCTTGTGCTAACTTTATATACTTTAAAACTTTTACCATAAAAATATAAATAAATATATAATCAAAATTGTTACAAAAGTAGAATGTTAAAAGATCAGTGAAAAAGATACAAAAATAGAATTTTAAAATTGGGGTCAAATTTGAAATTTTGACATTGGAGAGACAAATTTCAAAATATGAAAAACTGGGATCAATTTCTAAAATTTTAAAATTTAGAGACCAATTATGAAATCAATTTGAATCACATTCTGAAATTGTGATACCTCAAAATTCTATCATCTAAACACACCCTTAAACTATATATAGATTAAATGACAAACTAGCAACTATGAGAGAAGAGCATGGGACTTAACAACACTACTCAAATTATCCAAACTAGCATTGGTACTAATGGGATGGATTAAGGAATTTGGTGAACTTGGTCGTTTTCTACAATTTATGGATCAAATTGAAGAGAGTGGTAGGTTGGATGCCAATTTTTTGATTCATTCTAAAATCAGTTATTTGAACAGTGAGGTTACTAAATGCTCTAATTCATTCATCTTTCCAAAAGTTACAAGCTAGAAGTTTGGTTTTCAAAAATCATATAGAAATTCATCTCAAAGTAAATAAGTAAGAAATCTAGAATTCAAATATTACCCATGCATATATAATGAAATGTTTAGTGAAGCTCACGTGGACTATAAAATCAATCATTTACTCTGTCATTTTCAAAACAAATAATAGTTTTGTATTAATTGATCACTAAAGTAATATATACTGTATTTTGTACTAGTGTAGGACTTCAATATATTTCAACTTTCACCTCAACAATTGGATACAAACGGGAGTATTTCCGAGTAGACGGAGCTCATTCTTTAATCAAAAGGTTTAAAGTTTGTTCTAAGATTTGTGAATAGATAGAAATGACAGTAGATTGATTGATAGATAGATATATAGAGAGGGAAACTGCTTGTTATTAAGTTGAACTAGCAAAACTGCTTCTTCTGTATTTGTCCTAAATTTTGTTTTCAAATAACCCAAACAATAGTTGACTTATGTAGACATTTAGAAATAAAAAATTAAGTTATCATTTCTTATAAAATTATCATTGTTTTTAAATTTTGTTTCCAGGATTTTATGGCTTACAGATTACAATTTTCATAAAGTCCGACGCTTAGGCATGGTTAACAAATCAAATTTCATCATCACTGTCTTTAAATAACAGTTATATCAACAAGGTCTACCATTCCATTCCTCTCCAAA
>Ga0315914_1006402_pt1 | contig 16680 bp, 3 predicted proteins | sample MpolenodulesMG_FD_203920 | JGI IMG/M metagenome (GOLD analysis project Ga0315914, IMG submission 203920) | Medicago polymorpha root nodule microbial communities from Los Angeles, California, United States - elongated nodules | ecosystem: Host-associated > Plants > Roots > Nodule | place: USA...
AAGATGAAGAAATGAAAAGAAAGAAATGAAGAGTTTTGGTTTGTTTACCTTTATACGCAAGCAGGAAGGAAGGAAGGCAGGCAGAGGTGGGCAGACAGCAGGAAAGGAATGCAAGGATGGTCGGTCAGGGTGATGTCAGTCAGGACGGGAGGTGTCAAATGTTTTTCTGGTTTCTCAAAGATTACCCACCCATTAGTACATATCAAGCATTACTCCTCCCTCTTCTTTTTTTTTAATTTATTTTATAAAAAAACAAATTTATTAATTAAACTTGATGAATTTGATTCGCAGTATAGACCAAATACATTTACATAAGTTAAAAGAGTTTTTTTTTTTTTTGGTCAAACATTATATTTAAGTCCAATAAGAAATTAATAGTAAGTGGACCACTTTATTCGACTTTGACTTTTTACAATAGAAATTTTTTTTTTTGGTTACTTTTTTAAAAAGTAATGGTTCAAAGGCTAGGCTCACCGGGTTTAGTGGACTGAAAGTGCAGCAACTTGTAGTCCCTCCACTCTTGGAAGTCAGAGGTATTTGCTGCTCTGTGAAACTAGCCTCACGCAGTTTCCTCTTGTCTAGGGACCAAGAGACGTAGACCTTCGCCCATGTCTCGTGGCACAACTCTCAACTTGGAGCGGGCAGGCCATCATATTGCAGCTAACAGACCAACCAAACAAGTCGTAGCCACGTTCCATCACTTTGGTGCTCCCACTTGGGTCACAAGTTGGCGCTACCCAACTCAGCACTTTTTACAATAGGATTAATAAGATAAGATTGTGAATATTTTAAAAAGTAATTAGCTCCGTCAAATTGTACTCATATTTATGGGAGAGATTTTTATAATAATGTACATATTTTTGTAAAATTTAATTTACAAATATGAAGCTACATGTGAGTTGATTTAAAAGTAAAAATTAAAAGTGATGATGAATTTTTTTACGGACTCGAAATTGAAGAAATTTTTTAAAAGGACCAAAACAAAAAATTGATATATTTATAGGGATTAAAAACATATTTCACATTTATAGCATTTAGTTTATTATAGTGACATTGGCATACTATATATCAAAAATATTTACCAATTGTTAATGGGAGCCCATACTTCGTTGCTTGGGGAAGATAGTTGGAATTGGACTTGGTGTCTTTGTGTTCCTTCAAATATTTAGTTCTTGTTATGACAATTGTGCCAAGACTCTGTTCTCTTCATGTCCGTTTTATTGTCTCGTAATCTTATCTATTCTAACTTATGCCCTTTTTGTAATCAAGGTAGTGAGGATATGTCAAATGCTTTGTTTTTCTGCTCGCATCTAAGGACGTGTGGTCCTTTTGTCTCAACCAATATGTCACTCCTCCTGATCGAGATCATTTGTGTACTTAGATGAAAGAATTTATTTCAAATATCAGCCTCATTGGTCTCATTATCATGTGGAAGATTTGGTGTTCTCACAACAAATGCATCTTTAAGTATATCAAACATTTGGTTCAAGAAATTAGCACTCAAGTCTTATTATCTATACATCATATCTTAAAAGCTTTTGCTTATCATACCTCTCATATTGTTCAGCAGCCTGCACGCATAGTTCATGACTCGGGCGGCGCAGGGAGCGGGAGATGGAAGCGACGCAGGCGCTATTTCATGACGCGGACACTAAAACTAAATATTATATTATTAATTAGGCTTAATTACACTTTTAGCCTCCTAAGTTTCCCATAGTTTTGATTTTGACCCCTAAAAAAAACAACTCTTTTCAGGCCCCCTAAGTTTACTTTATGTTGCAATTTTGGCCCCCTAGCCCAATTTTGACCCAGTCAACGCTGACGTGGACACATTTTTGTATTTTTTAATTTTTTTGATTTTGTAATTAAAAAAAAAATTAATTTTTGTAATAAAAAAAATTGTAATTATTTTTTTTATTTGTAATAAAAAAATAAAAAAAAATTATAAAAAGACTTTTTTATTTTTGTAATTTAAAAAAACAATTTTTTTTAATTACACAAATATTTTTTTAAGTTTTTTTAAATTAAAAAATAAAATATATATATACACACGTGGCGCCCACGTGTCCGTTGACTGGGTCAAAATTGCAACAAAAAGTAACTCAGGGGGCCTGAAAAGAGTTGTTTTTTTTAGGGGGCCAAAATCACAACTTTGGGAAATTTAGGGGGCCAAGAGTGTAATTAAGCCTACTAATTATTATCAATTAAAATACTAAAAAAATATGGGAAAAAATATATTTAGTATAGTATAAATGAAAAATTAAAGATTATTAATTTTTTTAGTATTAAATACTATTATAAAACTATATTTTTAATAATTACTATTAATACCACTTTTTTTAGAACCATTGTTATTTACTTATAAAACAAAATAGTAAACAAAATGGTAAAAGAGAAGGCCCAATCTGTTAGGTCAGTAGACCTAAGCCCAATTCAATCTCTAATATAAAAGAATGAAATAATAATAAACCCTAGTTTCTCTCTCTCCCAATAGCTGCAAACACACTTTTGGATCTGCTTTTTTAATTTTCATGATTTGTTTGGCAGATTCTTTGTTTTTTCTGTACGATTTGCTAGTCTTTGACATAAACAAATGTATGTAAATGACAATCATCTTCATATTCATAGTTCTTATTCACTGATCTCCACTTCTTCTCTTTCTTTTTAACTTTGACTATGTAAAAGGATGTAGTGTCGCTTTTGACCTGAGTTTGACTCGCTCCGCATCGCTGCATATCGGCCGCTTTAGGCCGTTTTCCACATCCGACTCGTGCTGACGGGGCCAGGCGCGGTGGTGGTGATTTTTCTGCTTCGCACCGCTATAGCGGCCGGTGCGGCCGCTTTTGACAACTATGCCTGCACTTATTGTTAGTTGGCAATGGCGTAGTATAGATTCACTAGCTCTTAATGTTGATGGCAACATGTTCCTTGATTCCAACTTGGGAGGTTTTAGTGGTCTTATTCGTAATCATACACTTTTTTGCATGGTTTCTTTGGAAAAATTAGTAGACCTTCCATTCTCCATGTTGAGATTTTGGGTTTATACTATGGTTTGAAGTTTTGTTGGGATACTGGATTTAAACAGGTGTTGTGTCTTTCTGATTAAACTATTGTTGACCTTATCCAAAAGAATTTGAATGTACATCACAAGTATGGAAATTTGAACATGGCTATTAAACACCTTCATAGATATTGAGTGGTTAATTTACGACATACTTTACATGAGGGTAATACTGCAACTGTAGCTGATTTCCTAGCTTAAAAGGGTGATCTAAGTGATAGTATTCTTTATTTTGTATGAAGCCCATCCTCATATGACATCTATCCTCATAGCATATGTCATAGGCGTTGAGTTTGTTCGACCCTAATTTGAGTCTTTTTTGTAAGTTTCTTTTAGGACAAAGCTATACATATATGTTTTTTTTTAAGAAATTAAATTAGTACACCCAAATTGATACTGGGGGAATCAAACTTAAAACTTTAAAGAGAATCACACTCTCAGATCTCAAACTAATACCATCGAAACAACACAAGTGAGATTTAAATAATACATATATGTTAGTATCGTTTATTAGAAGGTTTATACTATTTTTTAGTAGAAAAACTTTTATGCTCATTTTGTATCAACATCAAACTCTTAAAAACTATTCTAAAAATGAATCTGACCTATCTCAATTTTTATATTTCCTAAAAAAATTTACTAATCGTAAGAAAATGCATTATCAATTATTTCATTCTCCTTTCGGTCCTATTTATAAGCAATATTTGACTTTTTTAATTCATTACATAAATAATGTAGTTGATCTATATTATAAACATGATACATCAATTACTTAATAAATCTAAAACGTTAAATTTTTCTTATAAATAATATGACCAATGATATTTAAAGCCGGGTAAAACAATCTCAAACGATGACTTTCCAACACGTTCGGAAAACAAGCTAATGAGACAATAAAGTCAACAATAATATTTTGATTTGTGCTATGTCTTTTTCTTTTCAGCTCTAACATCACATTCAACATTCAAACAACCAACAAATCAAATTCTCTAGCAAAACTTCTGAATTCTGGTGCCTCTTTTCTCTCTTTATCCTTCCAGGTATTCTTCCTACACTTTTCTCATTGCAACTTTTTTTCATTCAAAATTGATCTCTTTTTCCATTGAATTGAATTTTGTATGAATTGTTCTTGGATTGTTTCTGAATCATCATCTGTTACTTTAACAAGCAAGGCAAGGGTGCCTCATTTTCATTGAATTTTAGATCATTCTAGCTTTTATCAGCTAAGCTTAGCCTTAAATTTTGAACAAAAGTGTACATGTATGAAATTTGGGGCAAATAGTTCAAACGAGGAAAGAAAATGTCTTGATAACATAAGTAGGAGATAACACATGACTGATGAGTAATGTTCTTAGGTTATAGATTGTTCTTTCTACTTGTAATGGCAATCTTATTATTTGTGTTTTAGAGACATTGCAGATACAGCAAGATCATGACTGACACTAACGGTGCTCACTCCGAAAAGAAACTTGTCCGAATTGATATTAGTTCTGATACTGTATGTCCATGGTGCTTTGTTGGCAAAAAGAATCTAGACAAGGCCATAGCTTCATCTAAGGACAAATACAACTTTGAGGTCTAAAACTCTCTCTCTATGTGTGTGTTTTGCGGTCTAAATATGTATGGCACTTTCAGTGTTGTCAAATAATGGCTATTGCGATATAGTGTAGTAGAGAATTTGAACAAACCGCCTTTGTCCTGTGATACGCTTTTTATTACAAATATGGTGTTGTAGCATTATAGCGTAACAAAATTTGAACAAACAAACAGCTATTTTCTGCAGTTGACAACACAGGTAAATTTCATGTGCTATTTTATTGTTTAACTGAATTCACAGATATTATGGCATCCCTATCAACTCAACCCTGATGCCCCTAAAGAAGGCATCGAAAAGAGGGAGTTTTACAGAAGCAAGTTTGGATCCCGATCGGATCAGATGGAAGCTCGGATGTCGGAGGTTTTCATTTTATTAATCACTCTCTTGATCACGTTTGTTATTGTTGGTTGTATTAGTGTTTTTATTTCATTGGATCTGTGAACTTTGAGTAATTCATTATTCCATCTGGTATTTGGCAGGTCTTCAGGACAGTCGGACTTGTTTATAGTTTGTCTGGACTCACGTAAGATTAAGAGTGGTTTTATAATTCATCAATGAACATGATTTTGTTTGGATAAAGTACTTAGTTAAGTGATTATGGCATAAGTGCTTATATATAAATAAAGTCAAATTATTTTTAGAAAAGCCAACTTAATACAGTTTATGGACATGTCGTAAGCTATTTCCATAAGTTCTCTCAGTCAGTTTCATAAGGGCTATGTTAGTGAATAAACTTAACTAAGTCAGTTCAAACACGCTCAAAGTTTGATATGATCAATGAACCACTTTAAAAGTGGAATGCTGTCTAACTGAGGTTAAACTAACATTATTTGAATTATCTCACACAGGGGTAACACTATGGACAGCCACAGGCTTATATACTTTTCAAGACAGCAGGGTCTTGATAAGCAACATGATCTAGTTGAAGAACTTGGCCTTGGTTATTTCACTCAGGAAAAATATATTGGTGACCGGTAAGTACTATTCTTTTGTTTTTTTTCCTTTTTTTTTTGTTGTTGTTGTAGGGTGTTCTGTGTTTAAACTTTAAAGATAATCTGTGATATTCTTCAAACTCCTTTGAAAAGCTATAACTAAATGTAGCGTGTCCATGTATCCGACACTAACATGACACTGACACTTCTGATTAGATACAATTACTTGAGGTATTATTAGTGTCTGTGTGTCATGTCATGTCGTCTTTATTCAGCTTTTGGTTTATGCTTCACAGGTAGCTATCTATCAGTATGGATTTCGGTAGTTAAATTATTCTGCCTTTTGACAGATCAATGATCCTGAATAGTCGCTTTTCGAAAGTTGATTTTTTTCTTATCGTTTCTTCGTAGTTAAATTTATTTATTTTTAACTTAGCTTGAGAAATATGAAAACTACAAAAGATGAATAAAGGAGGTTCTGGAAATATTTAGGATTATGTGCTATTTGTCATAAATCAAAAGATGAATAGACGAATCGAATGTTCAATATGCAACAGGTATAAGAAATCAGGGTCGTGCAAAAATAGGATGATGGATATTGTTACTATAGTCTCGGAATGTATCGAAATTACAAAAACAGTCTCAAGTGTGTCTTTTGTTAGTAATGTATATAGATTAAATTAATTAATGAAAGACACATTTGAGGACCAAACTAACTAACGAAAGACGTATTTAAGTATGTTTCTATAATTTTGATATATTCTGAGAGTATAATGACAACACCATCACATTTAAGGACCAAAATGATTGTTTACTCATATTTTATTGCATGACATGCCGAAAAGTGTCTTAAAATCTAGTTCCTAAAGTAACAAACAAGTATTATCCTTTTAAATTTGGATGCAGGAAGTTTCTTCTGGAAGCTGCTGCCAAGGTTGGTATAGAAGGGGCAGAGGAGTTTCTTAAGAACCCCAACAATGGGCTCAAAGAGGTAATTTTTTTCAATATAAGAAAAACATCTTTATGTTTTATTTAAATTTATATCATCACTCAAATATGTTTAATGCATGAGATTTTGAATTATTAGGTGTTCTAACTTCCAAATGCTTAATGTATCTTCTTCCTTTTCAAGTTTATAACAAATTGGCAACATGACCATTTTAGTCGCTAGGCATTCACACATTTTTATCAGTTCTGCAATCAGATCTGGATTCTCTGTCGTCAAGGGATGTTGATCATTGAATGAAGATCAGACAGTTCATAATTCGACTTTGCCAAAACTACCTTTAAAATACATTTTGAAACATAAATCGTCTGATCTTATCTAACGGTCTAAATCTACGAATGCGTTACTATAGAAAATCCATATCACCTACCACAATAGATATCATATGCATTTACCATGTTCAGCTTTAGAAATTGAATATTTAATCACTGCTGATCTTGTTTTCTATGACTCTCTACCTAGGTGGAGGAGGAGCTTAAAACATACTCAAGAAACATTACAGGGGTTCCATATTACGTGGTAGGTATACAAAATATTAATAGTTGTATTATATAGGTTCACAGTGATCAGCAGAATGACTCATTTATTCATTTTACAGATTAATGGAAGTCAAAAGTTAAGCGGTGGACAGCCCCCTGAGGTCTTCTTGAGAGCTTTTCAAGTTGCTACAAGTTGACTTTCAGCTCCTCAAAGTTTCTAATTATACTGTCTTCTACTACAGTCATACTTTGGAAATAAGAAAAGAGATTCATATTGTATTGTATTGTATTAGGAAATCTACTGTCTTCTACTGCTATCATACTTTGGAAATAAAAAGCTGGTGTCATGTTGTATTGTATTAGTGGTCTAGCACAAGTGGTCGATGTGCGGTGTATGAGTCTTGTAAACTCTATGGTATCAAATTCGATTCTTAATGATTTGTTATATATCTTGATTGTTGGGAAGAGGTTGTTGCACTGAAATCTGAAAAGTTTAATGGTTATGCACGTAAACTCAATGTGTATGGGGTTGCCACACTAACCTTTAAGTTCGATTCACCCTACCAATAACTGTATATTGAATGCAATAGGAATGACCGACGAATCCCTTTCAATATATTATGAGTTCCTTGATGTGTATTGCACAATCACACCAAACGTATCTTTTAACTATAATATTTTACAGATTTATGGTTCTAGCAATTCACTCGTGCATTAGAGAATTGATGGATGATATAGAGTAAGAGAATGAGGGAGAATTATGCTGTTAATATAACAAAATTTGTGTCCAAACTGATGTCCAAATGTCAAACATTTATAGTGTATTATATGACCCTTTACATGAGAGAAAACACCCATTTGTCAAATGTTATGATCATATACATCGGATTTTTGACTTGAATCAATGCTATGGTTCATTTGAGTAAAATTTATTTATAAAATTCATGTTGTTAAAATTTAATTTGAAGTTTCATGTAAATTTTTCGGCGTGACTCCAAAAATTTAGTACTTTAAGAATCAAACTGAGGTTTGAAGGTAATTTCACAATAGTACCCAAAGATATATATTTTACTAAAATTACATTTAACATGAGGATTAGATATTAGGCTTGGAGAAGCATATGGTGCATGGAGTTGTTGATTCTTAATTTTTATTTTTTGCTATTGGCCTAGTGGCCAATATATACTCAAATAAACACAGAGAAAAGGAAAATGTGGTGACCCGGGTTCGAACTACGTACCCCACATAAAATGCCCTTACAATAAGAACCAAATGAATCAAGTTAAGTTCTTTGTATTCTCTTTGTTACAGCTAATGTAAAATGGAATATATTATTTGAAATTTTACAAATGATTGAATGTAAATACAGAGCACCCTGAATTTTTGTGTACATTATGTTTGGCTATTGGTTGTTCCACTTAAAATACAACAGTCTTCTTTACCTCATAAGGTAATACCCGAAGCTCACAATAGGATCTAATAGCCTTGGAAAGACATTGTTTCTCAAGGTTTTCTGATTTCTGCACAAAGCTCTGCAAGTTATCTCTGTGTGAAACTCTCTCAACCTGCAAATGAGATTCAGCCATGTTACCCTCACATAAATAGTATCAAGCCACGATTTAGACTATTTGACAGCTTATAGCTTATATGAAAACAATGTGACTTTATTTTATCTTTTGTTATATAAATAGTTTATACATAAACAGTTATGTAACAAGCACTTATACTATACGCGTTTAATTAAGTTCTTTATAGCTATAGCTTATAAGATATCATGGAGAACTTGTGGAAATAAGCTGAAAACAGCATCTGAAAATGCCATAAATTGTTTTCATAAGCACTCCCAAACAGTCTCACAAGTACTCATGCTATTAAATAAGTTCAAATAAACGAATCCAAACAGATCCCAAGTATAGGATATACCAAGCATCTGCACAATACATGCATGCTTAATTTACAGTCTAGCCAACAACACATCAAACAAAAGTTACAGTGATACAAATTAAGATAGTATGCATAGCCTCTTAAATGCACCACCCCTAGTATGCACATGTTCCTCTCATTTGCATCATCCCTTACATCATGTAACCCACCATAGTCGACATACTACCACCTAGCCACTTAAAATGTCAACATAAGTCGCTAGGCAGTTGTATGTCAGCTATGACGACTTGCATGAGGTAAGAGATGGTGTAAATGAGAAGAACCTACACATACTAGGAATGGTGCAATTAAGAGGCTATGCATACTATCTTAATCTGTATAGGACTCAAAATCTTTTTTTTTTTTGAAGAAGCTAAATTAGCCCACCCAAATTGGCATCGGAGACAATCGAACCTAAGACCTTGAGGAGGAGCACATTCCAAGGTCCCAAGCCAACACCACCAGGCCAACCCAAGTGGGTTCTGTAGGACTTCAAATTTATTTTTGGATGCTTGCACCGGTATAGCTTCAATGATTAATGTGCTAAATCGATTTTTCTGCAGTAGTATATATTCCTAATCTGCTAAGTTATATATCATCTATGATCAATTCAGATCAACATTATCACTGTCCTGAAGGGGAGGAGTACAAATCCCCTTTGAGAAAATTGTAATATGCTCATTAGTGCCACTTTAAATAATATAATTTCTCCTTTTCCCAATTTTTGCTTAAGAAAAATCAACATTATCATTCACATCTTATTACTATGGAAGCAAGGAAATGTGAGCAACCATAAAACATGTATAGAAAAATTTATGTTCACCATTTGTTCAATTATTGGTCCGCTGTCAAGTTCTTCGGTCACAAAGTGACTTGTTGCGCCAATTAATTTCACACCAGCCTCAAAAGCCTGCCAAAACAATACAACATATTAAACATGTAGAAAAATGTTAAAAGGAATCAGAAAGAGCAATAACAAAGGCATAAAAGTGGCAACGGCAACAACTTTAGTGGTCAAAGTGCGAGAACACCAACCTGTTTAGATGGATGACCACCCTTGAATGATGGCAACAAACCATGGTGAATGTTAATTATGTCATTCCCGTAGCTCCGTATAAAGTTTCCGGAAAGTATCTTTACATATAAACCAATGCTGTTAAGTATGAATGATATTAACATTGATATACAATAGATAAAAAAGTTTCTCTAAACTGATGAATAAACCATCATTTAGTCCCTCAAGTATCACTCTCTACAATTTAGTCTCTAAAGTATATACAAATAATTAGTTCTCGAACTATATATGAAATTTGTCGCTTTAGTCTCTGCTATAAAGATATTAACTTACATGACAAGTTCTCATATATTTTAGGACTAACATAATGGATTTAATATACGTTAGCGACCACTTATTATTTTTATGTACTCCATAGACTAAATTAGAGATAGAGTGGTAATTGAGGGACTAATTTATGGTTTATTCATCAGTTTCTCAGATTTTCATAAGTCTTAGAGGCAGAGAAGACTAGATGAGCCATTTCTTCCAAAATTCATCCAAATATTAATAATAAGTTCAATTACAATTTTCAATAATCACATTCTTTCAAATATTAGAATCATAATACCATGCAGAGAACACAAATTCAAACTACTTAGTACCTGCATATATCTTGCAAGTACTAAAAAATCAGTGTTCTGAACAAGCTCCAATATCTCCCCTTCTCTTTTATTTTCGTTTGTCGTGCTTAAACAATGATATGGAATACCATGCCTTTCCAGAAAACGAATCACGTGGGTGTTTGAATCTCTATGATGGTTACTGATCAATACACATCATATAAGATAATTAAAATGTGAAAAAAATAAATATAAAAGAGCCATAAATTCATTTATTGGTTTTGTTTTGGAAATTTCACCTAATTACACAGGTGATATCCACTGGAAGTTTTCCGTCCTGCCATCCATGTAATAAATCAACTAGGCAGTGGTCCTGCAGCAAAAGAAAGAATAATTCAACAAATATCTATCTACATGGATTCGCTGCAATGCAATAATAATATCATGCAGTCGATTTCGGCCATTGATTCTAGATCAAACGGCTTAGATTATATATTCATTAAAACAATATTAAACAATTGGGTCAACTGATTTAGATGGACAACAGAGATCGGTAATTGTGTGACGCAGACGCAGTTACTGCAGGTTATATGTTTCCACGATTCCATGGATGTAAACGACTGTGTAACATGAAAAGAGTGATAATAATGCTAATGCACACCTGCTTTGATGCCAGAACAGCTATTTTATATTTAGGATCCAGAGCCGGCACCCTCACGACAGATCTTGTTGCATTGAATGCCTGGGAAAGCTTTAGGAAATCCTCCTCCATCTGCATCCGTGGCCATTTAACAGGATCAAAAACAAAATCACTGCAATGATCAACACAAGTAAATGCAGCTGTAGTCATTGTTCTGTTTCTATACACTTGTTTAAATCGCTAACTACTTTTCCCTGGCATGCATGTGTGTTTAGATCTGTCTTTCTTTTAACTATGCATTGGATTATGAAGCTCAACTCAAGCACTGACATTGAGATCAATTGGACATCGGAGCTGGTTAAAGCATACAGAAATATTAACAATATCAGTTTAGATTAACTTCCAAGAAACTTATGGGGAAAAATGGCAATAGTTATCAAATTTTCAAACAAATTCTTGTATGATATGAGTTGAAATTAGTTTCTTTATTTTTAACTTATTTGTTAACATCTATTAGCTTAAAAAAAACATGTTTGTATCTGAAGAATCATAAATTTATTTTAATCAAGAAGCTCGTATATGCTAAAAGCTAATCCAAATAGATCGTCAGTACCTGCTGAGAACGATTTCTAAGCGCTAAAGAGGCAGAGGTGGTAACATTAAGGTCATCTTTGGATAACAACTTAATTCAGTGTTTACGTATAAGCTATTTCTATAACAAAAGGTAACATAAAGTCAAACCATTTTCATAACAGCTATAGATTGTTTTCACTTTTCATAAGCTATCCTGGAAAACTAATGAAAATAAGCTGAAAACAACTAATGAACATGTCATAAGATGTTTGCATAAGCTAACAGTTTTACAAATGCAAGCTAATGCAAGTAGATAAGTCCAAATAAGACAATCCAAACAGGCCCTAGTTGACATTTGCTTATCATATAATTGCTCATGTATTATACATAAGTATAAGCTATTTTTATAACAAAAGATAAAAATATCCTGAAAAGCTGGTTTCATATAAATTATAAGTTTTCATCAACTATCTTGAATAGCTTATGGAAATAAGCTGAAACAACTTTTAGACAATTCTTCCAAATCAGTCTCACAAGTGTTTATGTCAGTAGATAAACTCATCTAAGTCAATCCAAACAAGAAGACAACATTGATTGTGTTTGCATGACATTATAGAAACAATAAAAGAATGAACAAAAGAAGGTACCTTCTAGAGTAAAAAACATGTTTATTCTGAGGAACAAAAACATCAGCAGCTAGAATGTTTCCACCTCTAGAAGCAATACATTCAGACAACTTAGCAACAATTCCAACAGCATCCTATTACCATCACAAAACCACATAAAAAACAAATTCAATTCCCATTTCAAAAAACCAAAGAAACCCATTTTCAAACTCAATAAAGGGTCATAAAAAAACCATTCCTTTACGAAATTCCAATAGAAAAAAGCATGGAATGAATGTGAATGAGTGAGTAACTTACAGGGCAATGAAAGACGTGGATTCCATGGCTGAGTGATGGTGATGGTAATGGTGGTAGATCTACTGATTTGAAGGAGAAGTTTCTGATCTTGTTGGTGTTGGTTAATCCCAATACTTGGGATACTCTTCTTACCACCATGCCCATTTTCTCTATCTCCGTCTAAACCACATGAAGTTATTTAACTCCATCATTGATGGATGAGGTGAAATATTACAAGTTTTTTCTTATTTTTTTGTTGTGAAAAAAATGTTTTTAATTACCATACATATATCAACTTTTCGTTTTAGTCCTTATAAATTTCAATCACTATTTTTTGTCTTTATTTTTAAGTAAATTTTTGTATTTTTTAATGAAATTGTGCATAAATATGTAGAATATTGTAAAAATCTCTAAAAAAAAAATAGAATTATTAACCGCAAAAAATATAAAAATTCATATTTAATTCATGTTATATTAAAAAATTGTAATATTTTTTTGAGAGATCCTTATAATATTATAAATTTTTCTGCAAAATTTTATTAAAAAATATGAATTATTCATATGAGTTTATTTTAAAGGAGAGACTAAAAAGTGAAGATGAAAAACTTTTGTGGAACTAAAAGTTGAAGAAATTTTTTAGAAGAACTAAAACGTAAAGTTGACATATTTATAACAAACAAATTTTCAAGGAAACCTTTAAATAAAAAATTTGTTCGATTAGCTTATCTTAAAATGTCATTCTAAGTATTTCATCATTTTGTTATAATTTTTTTCAATACTAAAATTTTGAAACAATCTCTAAAAAAAAATCAAATAGCTTTTAATAAAAAAAAAGGTTTTTGAAAGATGTCAAAATCTCAAACAATCTCTAAATATGTGATTTTCACTATGTAAAATCTCAAACAATGAATATTTAAGTCTGTCAAAATCTCTTTTTTAACTTATAATAAATGAGTTTGAAATAACTTCTACTATTTTTGAGTAAATTTCCAAAAAATCCATTTTTATTAAAATCTAAAACAAAAGGACGCAATATATAAAGCGTTAATCAATAAACAATGACAGTTACTTTTTCCACCCTATGTCATTCTTGTGTGCCCTTTGTTCTTTCTTTCAAAATGTCCATGTGATTTTCAGATTTTAAAATCCGAACGGAGTTTTTTCTTTGTTAAGAGGTGAAAAAAAATGAGTTTTTCACCAATTCGGATTTTATAATCCGAAAACCTCAAAAAATAAGGCGTTTTCCTTGATTTTTTTTCGGATTATAGAATCTGAACACCCCTTAAATACCCATTTTAAAGGGAAAAATAGTTCGGATTATATAATCAAACTATATCAAATTATGAACAATATTAACATAGATAGTCATTTTAAGGACAATATTAATCTTCCTAACTCTTATCTTTCTGTTTTGGGTCATTGTTAGCCGTTCTTAGTCACAAATTCGAAAATTTTTGCATTAGTTTTATTTGATTTTTATAATTTTTTTGGTGGTATTTTAATATTTTTATTATTTTATTTGATAGGTTTTTTAACTTTTTTTCTTTGTTTGTTGGTTGTTTTTAAAAGCAGAATTCAAAACTGCTGAAATAGAAGAGATTCTGATTGCTGATTATACATAAAGCATATTTTGGATTATAAAATCCGAATTAGTGAAAATTCATTTCGGATTTTAAAATCCAAAAACTTCATGGACATTTTTGTAAAATTTACAAGGTGCGCAAAAAAGAGTAGGGTGGAAAAAGTAATAGTCATAAACAATTGAGAGCTAACTTCTAATGGGGGATGTTTGTGTTAACCCATGAGCAATCCATTTGCTTGTCTCGACTAAACACAACATTAGATTTGTTAAAAGATGTGATAAATAACTGCCTACAATGGTGAATGATATTGTCGAACTCGTTATTATTGTTGTCATCATTAAAAATGTCGACGATAATCTTAGAATCAAGAGAGAAATTTGTGCTATCGAAACTCAAATCAGCCACCCATTGCAGCTAAGAGTCCTAACGCTTCACCGACATGTGCCGAACACAATGGGAAGAACCATGTGGTTTTTTCTAACACAAAGCACCCTTCAACATCACAAATACACATGATGATACCAATCTTATCTTATTACCACTAAAGGAGAATGATACATCCACATTACATTTAAATCTAACTAAAATGGGTTGCTGCCATCGTGCACTGTTAGTATTTATCGATCCTAGTGGAGAAGTGGTAGTTGTTGTTTTTGCGGTTCTGCGCAACTCTTATACAAGCTTCCAGTCATCTATAATATGCACAACACGTTTAAAAACTTGGGTACTTGTTTTGTCTACTTGTTGTCATAATTTCATATTTCGACACGGCCAAAGGCTCCAAAGAATGGTCGCAAATAAAGCAATATGTGGCGGTTGCAACCATTGTAATAATGTAAAAACAATTGTTGCTGAGATATCAAAATCCATAACAACTTGCTCGATATCGGCTTAGAGGTTTGCTACGTGGCATACCTAAATTGATTGCCGACATGTAAAAAGAGCTTGCAAATATATTCAATATTGTCGTTGCGTATAACACACTCAGAGGGGCATGTAACACCTCTACCAAGAAATCAAGCCCGGGTAGGAAGACAATCACGACATAAAAATTGCTTTTCTGACTTCTATTAGTTCCTAATAGCACATAGAAAATACAAAATTGCCCCCAACGGTAGTTAACTACCATTGGCATATCCGGCAACAGTTAACTACTGCTATGGCCAACGATAGTTAACTACCCCTGCGTTCTGGGAATACAACAACTTACATTCAACCTTGTTTTTATCATTTAACATTTTATCAACATTTTTTTATCATTCAATATTTTTTCAACATATTTTTAATCATTCAACATTTTTTTCAACCTATTTTTTGGACGGTGGTCAAGGTTATTAAGTGTAGTTAAAACCTATGGATCTTTAAACCCCCTATAAATATCCTTCCAACCTTCACCATTTCTCACATTCTCTCCTCCTCACTCTCCTCCCTCCTCTTCCTTCTACAACAACAATGTTGTTTTTCCATCCTTGGCCTTTCATAGAAAGAGGCATCTTTGAAGATTTTGAGAGGTTGCTTTGAATTGAAGATGATTGGTGACCAGGCTTCTTGGGGTAAAATGAAGCATATGTAGTTTTACCCCAAGAAGGTTGAACAACCTTGTTGGGGTAAAACTAAATTCCTGAGAGGTAGGTTTTCCGGTGGTTTTTTTTTAAACCCATATTTAGTTTTACCCCATTGTAAATGTATCAATAATTTTAGGGATAATTGCACTCACCTCCTTTGAGATTTCTTCAAATGACACTGACACCCCCTCTATTTTCAAACTCAACATTGACCTCCCCTACCTTTAACACTGTTTAACTTCCGTCAAGTTATTTAGAAAAACAAAAAGATTAAAAACTCATGTTGTCTGGGGTTTCAATTGTTCCAAGCAATTAGTGCTCTAAAATTATCGTTCTCCATGGAAACAACACAACGGCTTGAAGCTTAGGTGTGTCTATTTCATTGTGTCTATTTCCATTCTAAACAACAAATGGCCAAATTACTCGTGAGACTTCTCATCGACGGGTTTAAAGAAGAGGGAAACCTTGAATTTCAATTCCTGGGGTTCTTCTATTGTTTATGTTGATGCAATGATTTTTGGAGATAATTTAATGTACAGTATTTAGGGATTTGATGTACATGCAGAATTTCATTACCAATTTGGCATGGACGATTCATTTAATTTAAGTTCATTTGTTATTGCCTTTTGGCTCTATTTTTTATGACAATTTGGTAGCAAAAAAGTAAAAGAAAAATATGCAAAAAGCTTCCAACAACAACAAAATCTTCAATGGCGGTGGATGATGATCTTCTTTAAGGGTCCGTTTGGTTCGAGAATTAGGAGGGGAGGGGAGAGGAGATATTTTAATTAAAAGTGTGTTT
>Ga0315914_1006403_pt1 | contig 16680 bp, 10 predicted proteins | sample MpolenodulesMG_FD_203920 | JGI IMG/M metagenome (GOLD analysis project Ga0315914, IMG submission 203920) | Medicago polymorpha root nodule microbial communities from Los Angeles, California, United States - elongated nodules | ecosystem: Host-associated > Plants > Roots > Nodule | place: USA...
AGAGAGAGATAGAGAGAGAGAGAGAGAGAGAGAGAGAGAGAGAGAGAGAGAGAGAGAGAGAGAGAGAGAGATGTTGTATGTTGTAATGTGTCAAGTGTGAGTTATCCCACATTTGATAGTTGAGGTTGAAAATCATATAATTGAGAGGATCCATAAATCCAAAACCTTGAGATTTTAGGTGAAGATATATTGTCTAAATCACTTGTGTTGTTGCTCTTAGACCAATGTAATGATCTAATCCAATGAGACTCGCCCAACATTAAAAGGTTACTACCATAATCCAAAGAATTAACATTTTGAATTTGAAGTGGCTTTTTGATAATGATTCTCAAGGTCATAATAATGATAAATAATTTCATTTTGTGGACTATAAGGTTATTTTAGTCTTGCTATATCTTTTCTAAAAATTCATATACATGAAATGTTCACCTATTGTTTGTGCTGACATAAACTCTCATCTACAAAAGCTACATGAATATGATTTTGCTGGCCTTAATACATACAATACTTTCTCTTTGTATCCACATACCATTGATTGTGTTCCATTGAGACAAAAGATCACCAAAACTATAGTGGTGCAATACTTCAATAAATTTTATATTTGAAGTTTTGTTCTTCACGTACTTTGGATTTTTTTATTTTGTTTTTTTGCCTAGTAAGTTTTTATTATTTGTTTTGTTTTTAAATTTTTTGGATAGGTGAAAAAAGTTGGCACCAAATTTGAAGGATCCGAAATAATTACTGAAAAAAAGGATCCCATAAAATTTTAAACAATAATTATCATCAATATTATTATGGTAATATATTATTATCTATATTGTAGTAATTTGTAACATCAATAAGGAAACATTTCTGTCCGTAAGCTTGTAGTATGTCATGCCTTACTTCCCGGTCATCAATCCTACGTACTTCCACCTCTCTAGGGAACCCCTTTAGACCATTTCCATCATTCTTCTTCATTCATCTGCTGCATTTCTATTTTCTATTTTCAGTTTCAGTTTCTCTCTCTATTTTCAATCAATACTTACAATTCAAGAAAAAGAAGAAGAAATAGAAGAAAGAAGCTATCATGGATGACCGAAATATTGACGACGATGAGAAGGAGTCTTTGGCTGGGTTAAGTTCTGTTCCACCTCGTCGCAAAACACATTCGTATAGCCAACAGCTACGAGACACGTCTACACACAAACGGCATCATCAAGTCCGTAAGCACAGTCTTGATGATAGCCTTATATCGAATAACATCGTCGAGTCTTCTTCTTTTTATGAGGAGTCTGACACGGATGATGATGACTTTTTCGCTAATTCAAATTCTGTTGGTGCTGAGGACTACATTGAAAGTGGTGGGATTTCTGATGATTTGTCTCATTATCAGCCATTGCAAGAATTTATTGGCAGCGGTGGCGGAACTGGAGTCTTTAAGGCTCCTATTAGAATGGCCGTTCATCCTGGGAGACCGCCATGTCTTGAGTTAAGGCCTCATCCGTTAAGGGAGACTCAGGTGGGGAAATTCCTCAGAAACATTGCATGTACCGAAACACAGTTGTGGGCTGGACAGGAATGTGGGGTGAGAGTATGGGAGTTTCAAAAGGCCTATGAACACGGTTGCGGTCTGGGTGGAAGGGTTAGGAGGGGAGATGAGGACGCTGCACCTTTTTATGAATCTGCTGATACCTCTCCTACATTTTGTTTGACCATCGACAACGGGAATAAGATGGTCTGGACTGGCCATAAGGATGGCAAAATTAGGTCATGGAAAGTGGATCAACAATTTTCAACCCCCTTCAAGGAAGGTCTTTCTTGGCAGGCACACAGAGGTCCCGTTCTTGCCATGGCCATAAGTAGCTATGGTAGGCCTCTCCCTCTAGTAGTATTTTCAAAATTAAGTGTATGTTTGGCATTGGCAAAAATTGATTTTGACTGAATTGATTCTATAAAATTGATTCTGGCTTAAAGTGAGTTAAAGGTAAAATGATTTATGTTTGGATACATTCGTGTTAAAGTGAGTTGAACAATAAATTTGAGTGTTAAAATCAATTCTAGAATAAAACACTCTAATTTCTAGCTTCAAGTAGAATCAATTCTCACCGCTTACTTGCTAACTTACTTACTGTTTCTTCGTCTAGGTGATCTCTGGTCAGGTTCCGAAGGGGGTGTTATAAAGATTTGGCCTTGGGAATCAATTGAAAAATCCCTTTCAATGTCTCCTGAAGAAAAGCACATGGCAGCCTTACTTGTGGAGAGATCATTCATTGATCTCAGAACTCAAGTCACCGTCAATGGTGTCTGCAGCATATCTTCTCAAGAGGTTAAGTGTTTTCTTTCTGATCATATTAGAGGTCGCGTCTGGTGTGCTACCGCTCTATCCTTTTCACTCTGGTTAGTATGACTCTTCCTGTTCTTATGTTGTATTCAGATTTAATGCTGTAATTACATCTCAGTTCGGTTGCATCAACCCGTTTTAGTATCGTGTTTTTACTTCCTTAATTTTTGTTGTTACTAGTGTAGTGTGTTTCCTTTTACTTGCATCAACTCCAAATGAATTTGAATTACTTGGAATCTATAATTTTATAGGGATGCGCGTACGAAGGACCTTCTGAAAGTATTTAACATCGATGGTCAAGCAGAAAATCGAGTTGACATGTCATCCGTGCAGCAGGATCAAGCAGTAGAAGATGAAGTGAAGGTAAAGTTCGTTTCAAACTCAAAAAAGGAAAAGTCCCAGAGTACTAGCTTTCTGCAGAGGTCACGTAATGCAATCATGGGAGCGGCAGATGCTGTCCGTCGAGTTGCAACCAAGGGAGCTGGAGCATTCGTTGATGATACTAAAAGAACAGAAGCCCTTGTGCAAACAAACGATGGGATAATTTGGAGTGGATGTACAAATGGCTTACTTGTGCAATGGGATGGAAGTGGAAACCGTTTGCAGGATTTTAATCGCCACCCTTGTGCCGTCCAATGCTTCTGCACTTTTGGAACACGGATATATGTAGGCTATGTGAGTGGTATCATCCAAATACTGGACTTAGAAGGCAATATAATTGCAGGATGGGTCGCTCATAATAGTCCTGTGCTTAAATTGGCTGTTGGTAACGGTTCTGTTTATAGCTTGGCAACTCACGGTGGTATACGTGGATGGAATATTGCATCTCCAGGTCCCGTTGATAACATAATTAGAACAGAGCTAGCCTCAAAGGAACTTACTTATACAAGAAGGCACGGTATCAGAATTTTGATCGGCACATGGAATGTTGGTCAAGGTAGAGCTTCTCAAGAAGCACTTTTGTCGTGGCTTGGGTCCGTTGTATCAGATGTTGGCATTGTTGTGGTTGGTTTGCAAGAAGTGGAGATGGGTGCCGGTTTTCTTGCAATGTCTGCGGCAAAAGAAACTGTAAGACTTTATTCACATTCTTAATCATGCATTTAAACATTAAATATTTTGTGAAGCCTTGTTTGCTTTATATGTTAAACTACCTTTTTGATTGAAGATTTTGTATTGGAAACATGGTTTAGACTTTGTTCCATTTTTTTATGTGTTTAACAAACAAGTTGATCATCGATGCATATTTATTGTTATAGTAAAATAGGAAAATCTCGGTAACAATCTTGTGTAATGTGTACATTCTATCCATGCATTTAGAACCTATATTACAATTGTAGGTAGGTCTAGAAGGAAGTGCAATGGGACAGTGGTGGCTGGATACAATAGGAAAGGCCTTGGAGGAAGGAAAAGCTTTTGAGCGTATGGGCTCTAGACAGCTTGCTGGCTTGCTTATATCTCTTTGGTGAGTGAGTGTAAACCGACTAGTCATTTCTTCTATTCTTTTCTTTATGGAAAGGCTTCGTAGTTCTCCCTATAACGTACTCAAGATTTCTATCTTTGATAATGTTTCCATGCTTATATTATGAGTTGATATTCCTCAACTAGGGTAAGAAAGAATCTTAGAAAACATGTTGGAGATATTGATGCTGGAGCAGTCCCATGTGGTTTTGGACGTGCAATCGGTAACAAGGTTTGTTTCAATTTCCATGAATACTTGATATTTGTTTGATAAGAATATAATACTCTAATTCTGCCATTGTTATCCAGCATTGGCCTGTTATTTGTATATACTCTAGGTTATTAGCAGGGGCGGTTCTAAGGCCCGGCGAGCCTGGGAAGTTGCCCGGGCTCCGGCCCAATTTTTTTGCATGGATAGAATGTTTAACTTCTGAACTTTTTCCCTCTTGATTGAAATGAACACTTACATCGCAAAAATTGATCATGCAGGGAGGAGTGGGTTTGAGAATCAGAGTCTACGATAGGATAATGTGCTTTGTGAATTGTCACTTGGCCGCACATTTGGAAGCTGTTAATCGGCGAAACGCTGATTTTGATCACATTTATAAGAATATGGTCTTCAGCCGATCATCCACTCTACTTAATACTGCAGCTGGTATGCTACCATACCTGTTCTTGTATTGCTCTCTTGCCTTCTCCACATATTTATTTTGGCTACTTTACTCTTGTGGCTTGCCATTCATCCTGTCTGTTGCAGCTGGTGTCTCTACTTCCGCTCACATGCTTCGCAGTACAAATGTGAGTCCATCTTTAATTAGTTTCTTACAGCTTTTGACTATCTCCTTGCCTCTCCATCAATATGATTACCAAACAGTTACATGGTCTTGATTGCATCATAGGCTATGGGTTCCAGCTCAGAAGATGCAAAACCTGAGTTATCTGATGCAGATATGGTGGTATTTTTTGGTGATTTCAACTATCGGCTTTTTGGTATATCGTATGATGAAGCCAGGGACTTTGTTTCTCAAAGATGTTTTGATTGGCTTAGAGAAAAGGACCAGCTCAGGGAGGAGATGAAAAACGGAAAAGTTTTCCAGGGAATGCGCGAGGCAGTAATCAAATTTCCTCCAACATATAAGTTTGAGAGGCACCTACCAGGTTTAGGAGGTAAATAAATTATCAACTCAATGAACATGGCAGTTTCGATTTTGCCTTTTGTCTATATGGATTTAACAGATTGTGTCTTGGTTAAAGTGACTAGTATTATGCATAAGAAACATGACAATAGCGTAACTTCCCTACAATTTTGCAGGCTATGATTCTGGGGAGAAAAAGCGAATTCCTGCTTGGTGTGACAGAATAATATATCGTGATACTCGACCAGCTGCAGTTTCTGATTGCAATTTAGACTGCCCTGTCGTGTCATCAATTTTACAGTATGTTGCATCGTTAAAATAGGTTTTTATTATCCTTTTTATCTACTATTAGGTACAATTTGTTATCATTGAAACCATTTAACAGGTATGATGCTTGCATGGACGTGACTGAAAGCGATCACAAACCAGTTCGATGTAAGTTCAATGTGAGAATTTCTCATGCTGATAGATCAATTAGGAGAAAAGAATTTGGTGAGATTATGACATCAAATGAGAAAATCAGATCTATGCTTGAAGAATCGCGTTATGTTCCAGAATGCAACGTCAGCCCGGACAATTTAGTCCTTGAAAACCAGGAGGCTTCATTTTTGCTTATTACAAACAGAAGTACAAAAGATAAGGCTGTATACAAGATCACTTGTGATGGCCAGTCTACAGTCAAGAATGACGGCGAAGCACCTGATTATATCCCAAGAGGTGCCTTTGGATTTCCTAGATGGCTTGAGGTACTATACCTTTACTTAAACATCATATGTTATTTTGAACTTTGAGCGTTTGCAAGAAATACTAGTTACATGTAAATCTTACTGCATGTGCAAAGATTTTTTTGGCTTATCTTATTCTTTTAAAATAGATAGTGTCTTACATTTTTTTTTACTATCACAGAATGCATAATTTTTAACATGTTCAGTTTTACATTATAACATAAACTAGGATTTTTTTTCTCTATGTGAAAAAGAAAATGACCTACTTGTTAAAATTGCTGAGAATAGCTTTATGTCCTTTTGTAAATATAGTGTATGTTTCATGTTTACTTTACTTCAAGATGAAGATAACTGTGGTTTTCAATTACTAAAATTTAGAATAGTTTACCTAGAGTGTGCTTTTTGAGATCTTATGGAAAAACCTACATGTTGTCCCGCATCCCTTACGGACGACATTATAATAGAAAAAGTAATATTAACTTTGCTTTTGTTGCTTCCAAAGTTACAAGCTTCTATCTAGTGATGTTTTGTTTTTGGAAACTCGGTATCCGGTCTAAGTACTAACTAATCCTACACTGATGCCTATTTTAAAATGTCTGAAACTAGGTCTCTCCATCGATCGGTATAATTAAACCTGAGCAGACTTTAGAGGTTTCAGTACGTCATGAAGATGTACATGCCTCTGAAGAATTAGTAGATGGGATACCACAGACCTGGTGGAGTGAAGACACTAGAGATAAGGAAGTGATTTTGGTTGTTCATGTTCAAGGCAGTTCATCAGTCCAAACTAGCAGTCAGAAGATTCATGTGCGTCATTGCTTCTCAGGAAAGCCGACTCGAGTTGACTCAAAATCCAACAGTGCAAGAAGAAGTCATGTAAGCTAATTGCATAGAATAGTTTAAGAAATTTTGTCTTACAAAGGAGGAGGGAAATGTTAATAGCATATATGCAAAATATTAGAAACATTGTTGAAGAAACAAAAACAAATGCTACAAGTCTCGGTACAAGTTAGTTAGACTCAGGGTCTCAAATCCTTCTTTGTGTAAATTTGGTGAAGAAATTTTGTGAAAAATCATAATATACTATGTTGCTGCTTTTAATTATTAAATTTTGGTGAGTTATTTGTCTACCTTATATATAGTCTTATTCCAAACTAAATCATTTTTTTTAGAGGTTTTCGACAAAGCAACATCTCAGGAACTAATATCTTTGCCTTCACATTTGCTTCACTCTCGCCTTGGGATGCTTAGATGTTTGTGTGTTAGTGTCACCGCGATTTTAACAAAATTAAACTTTAGAATTTCAACAAAACCACAATGTTACTGTGATTTCGTTAAACTCAACACAAGTCATGATCCGTTGATATCAACTATTTCCCAAAACATAGTCCAAAAAGTAAAAAAAGTAACATACTAGAAGATAAAAGCATCAACTTTAAACATGATGACATTGATATCAACTATTTCCCAAAAGTAACATAAAAAGGCCTTTAAATAAAGGCACTCCATGCTTCTTTTACGTTGGACAAACATATGATTGTGCTGACAAGGAAGAGAATGGATCCATTCTTAGTTTCCAAGTAGATTTCATTCTACTGTTGTTACTATGTCTATAGTTAATGATCTAGATTGTTAATAAGGATTGAATGATTAAGATTTTCAGTCTATATTTTGTCGAATTTTATTAGTGTTTGCGGTGATTTTTGGTTAACTATGAAGTGTGTCAAACCAATCACAAATAAATGTTTAGTTTGTGCAATCATGAGATTTTGGACGAGTTTATTAGTAACTCGGGAGACTTTATGTCCGTGTGTGTTTCTAGGAAGTTTTACAGTGTTCGGAGAAAAAGATGTGAGCGTGATTGTGAATTTTTAAAGAAAACAAAGACACATAAGAGAAGATAAAATTTCTAGAGATTAAAGACAATAGTGTCCCCACTCCGACGCTCACGTCTGAGCTATTGCTTTCACTTTCTTCACTGGAGGTCCCTTCCACAATCCCGTACATCGTCCCTTCCTCGTCGGTGTCCATTGACGACTCCACCCAACTTTCCAAATCGCTTCTTCCTCTGCCTCCTATACTTCACTCTTGCATCAAACATTTTGAGTTGAACCTGTACTTCATAGAGAGAAGATTCATGCTAAAACTCTTCATGTTTTGCATATTCCTTGTTTTGAGCAAACAACTGACTTGCTCCACAAGGCATGGTCAGGAAGGTCACTAAGTCTGTCACTTTTCTTTTGTCTTTCCCTCTTCATCATTCCTTCGTTTCTTTATCTTTATCTTCAGTAACACTTGGTCGACCTAACAAAGTTACACAAATACTTCTTAAAATCATTGTTTATTGGTTCTGCAGTGAACATAATTGATTTTCACAGGATAACAATGAGTTGAATGTAAATTGATTTATGTTTGGATGTATCTGTGTAAAAGTGGACTTGACAATAAACTTAAGGTTAAAATAAGTGTAGAAACCAAAAGCTATAAATTATAATTTCAAGTAGAATCAATTCCACGAGTAAAATCAATTCTTATTTCAAGCATCCAAAAATGATAAAATCAACTCTACAACTTGTAGAATCACCTTGACCCTCCAAAAATTAGAAGAATTGTTAACCATAATAACAGAAACCCTAACCCTTGTATCATTCAAAACTGTATGCATGCAGAATGATATCTATATAGTTAAACATCACCAAAACATATCAAACATGGAATGAAAGCAAGGAATAACAAAAGACTAGGCTATGATTCATCATAAGCACATATCCAAAACAAAATATGTATACCAACATGTTATAATAATTTTATCAAACTCGTGTAGTTAAACTATAAGGACGTGCATATGAACCTAAACGTGTCAAGGATACTGAGAAAGAAACCTAAAACATATCAAAACCTTTCTAACCTCTTAAATTGTCTTCCTTCAATTCTTGGATCGGCGGCGTCACTGTTCTGTTCTTTTCTTTGCACAGCACAAATCTGCCTCTAGAATTTGTTTTCTGTGAATCCTAGGTTTGTTTGTCTTTTATTTATTTAGCACAAGAGGGAATGGGCTCTTGTAATAAAATCACTTGTAAACGATCATGAGGGTAAAAAAATGTCGAAATTGTTAGGTTAAATACTTTGACCGCATTATGAGGGTAAAAAATATCGAAATTGTTAGGTTAAAAACTTTGACCGCATTATGAGGGTAAGAAAATGTCAAAATTGTTAGGTTAAATACTTTTACCGCTTTCCAACTTCGATTTTTTCATTTCGGTTAGTGAGTATTCAATGCTATTGTCATTTTGTCTATTTTCTCAAACAAATTATTATTGTCATTAGCCTTTAAAACAGACACTCGGTGTTTGTTTGTCTGTTTTTTATGCGTATAAGTTACAAACAAAATTTTTAATGAAATTTTGATTTTGGTTAAAGTTATAGATAAATACATTTTGCATTTTCATTTTGTAACAAACTATATTAATCGTTTTTAATGACATCAACAATATAATAACAACTATAATATAAATTCTTATCTTTTTTAAAGACACTAAAAATATAACAGTCTTCCTTTAAAAAAAATATATAGCAATCTTAGAGACAAATTTATTTAATGGTATATCTGGAAGTGAAAAAGTCACTCTAAAACTATGTATGTTCTTTATATGTAGTATATTATTAATTATAACTCGGGGTAATAGTCATTTTGGTTCCTGAATGTGAAACAAATAACCACAATAGTTCCTCAATGTATCAAAATTCTAAAATAGTTTCTGATTATGCACTTCGTTAGTCGAAATTGTAATTGACGTTAACTACGCAGCCGGTAAGACTTACCATTTGAAAGGAAACATAAAGCGACACATGGAAGTCTTCTCCTATTCAAAGGAGATGCATATAAAGGGAAGCAACCAATAAGACTTCCCCTTTTTAAGGGAAACAACCAGTAAGACTTCTCTTTTGAAGGGTTCCCCTACGTAGGGAAGTATCATTATCAGCCTTCCCTTTTTGAAGGAAGGTGGCCTCATAAGATTTTCCTTAAAAGAAAACAATCAAAGAAGAAAACCTCCGCACGAAGAAAGCGCCCAAGTATGCAATTGCACTACCAAAGGGTAACAACACATAACACTACTACAACAACAACAGTAAAACCACAAATCTGACAGAACCAAACCCATCTCAAGAATAACAAAAAAAACAGTGACATATCAAAGATAATAGAGAAAAAAATAATTTTTTTAAAAATTATTGCAGTTGAAAGCTTACAAATAAATAAAATTAGCAAATTTTTAACATAGGATTCAGAGGGAAAAAGAGCAGAGACCCAAAGCAAAGGTATTAGAAGTAACATACTGAAGATAGACAACGGTGACGGCGAGATGACGAGAGGAGATGGTGAGATGAGGTCAGCAGCGAGGTTGATAGATTAAACTTGTTTTATATGTAAGTTTTTATTTTCTTGTTTTATATAAATAGTTAGGTTTTTGTCTTATACTATTGGTTTTATATATAAGTTTATTTTTATAAAAAATAGTATATTATTTTTTTATTGTTGTATATAACAATTTAATATATTTTAAATATACTATAAATTGCCTAGAAGAAATTATATTCTCTTATATAGTTCAAAAAACAATTATTTCTGTTAATGATAATAAAAATCTAAATAACTTGTCAAAAAAAAGTTAAAAAGTAAATTCATAATACTATAATAGGTTGCGACGGAAAAATTATAAAAATTCCGTCACAACCGAAGGCGCCAATTATCCCGCTAAATTTTTTTCAATTTGGGACAAAAATACATTAAAATTCCGTCCCAAATAAAGACACAAATATTCTCACGTGTCCCTTTTACTAAATTTTGGTCGAGTCTGAGACGGAATACTCATTTCCATCCCAAAAAAAGTGACGGAAAATGCATATCCGTCTCAAATTTGTGACGGAATTCAAGTTTCGTCCCAATCAAATGATTAAATTTTAAAATGAGTTTTAGGGACAAAAAAGTGTCGCAAATTCCGCCCAGATAAATTTAATTGTGACGGAATATTTTTCCGTCCCAGTTCAGTAATTTTCTTGTAGTGCAAAGACTTTCATAAATTCATGGAAAATAACCAGCAAGTAAAAATAGGAAATTTAAATAAAAAAGGACAATCTTGAAATGACAACAGATGACTTAGATCAAGATTTGGGTATAACAACATGACTTCTCAACCTCCCCCTTTTCCATATTCCTAGCCACCTTTTCTTTGCATTTTCAACACCATCTTTCAACTCGGTAATCTTCTTAACGTCCTTCTCAACCTCCCCCTTTATGACACCATAATTGTTATTAAGCTCCACGCACTTATTGGCTTCAATATCTCGCTTATCTTCCTCATCTTTCTTTTTCACATCCTTCGTCGTCTTTGAGGAGTTGCTAGATTCCTTCAACTGATCCTCCAAGGTTTTAACCCTCAACTTCAAGTCTTCGTTCTCCTGCTTTAGCCTATCTGCGTTTGATTTTACTGCCTGAAACTCTTCCTCCATCACTTCAAGCAACACCACAGAGCGCAGACAAGAAACACTAGCATCATGAAACGTATTGGAGTGATTAGACTTCCTTGTTGCCTCAAAATCTTCATAAAGGTTAAAATGATCCTTCACGAAGCCAGCACGATCGAAGTTCTTGTTCCACAAGGAGCGGTCAGTTTTAACCTCAAGAAAGCACTCGACCATCTTCTTGTTCGCCTCGCCTTTATCATTCTTCCCTTTCTTCTTTAAAGGAAATGCCTCGGCGAGTTGATGGTCGACCTTAGCTTCCAAAACCACCTCAGATGTACCAACATCATTTTTGGTGATACTCTCGTCAACAAAACTCCCGGCCAAGATTTCTGATTCAGACTTGGATCTTCTTATTGCTTTTGCACTAAACAAATTTATTCTCATTCCTTTATGTTCATGGCAGCTAAATCTTTTCTCAACTGGTGGCTTTGTACAAACAGTACCATCTTTCTTCTTGTTTGCCTCACCTTTATCACTCCTCCCTTTCTTCTTTAAAGGAGATGCCTCAGCGAGCTGATGGTCAACCTCAGCTTCCAAAGCCACCTCTAACGTGCCAACATCATTTTTTGTGATACTCTCGTCAACAAAACTACTATTATTTTCAGCTTCATCTGATTTATCGTCTGCGAGTTGATGGTTAACCTCAACTTCCGAAGCCACCTCCGACGTACCAACATCATTTTTTGTGATACTCTCGTCAACAAAACTACTATTATTTTCAGCTTCGTATGATTTGTCGTCTGCGAGTTGATGGTTAACCTCAACTTCCGAAGCCACCTCCGACGTACCAACATCATTTTTTGTGATACTCTCGTCAACAAAACTACTATTATTTTTAGCTTCGTATGATTTGTCATCTGCGAGCTGATGGTTAACCTCAACTTCCAAAGCCACCTCTGACGTACCAACATCATTTTTTATGATACTCTCGTCAACAAAACTACTATTATTTTCAGCTTCATCTGATTTATCGTCTGCGAGTTGATGGTTAACCTCAACTTCCAAAGCCACCTTCGACGTACCGACATCAATTTTTGTGATACTCTCGTCAACAAAACTACTATTATTTTCAGTTTCATCTGATTTATCGTCTGCGAGTTGATGGTTAACCTCAACTTCCGAAGCCACCTCCGACGTACCAACATCATTTTTTGTGATACTCTCGTCAACAAAACTACTATTATTTTCAGCTTCGTATGATTTTTCGTCTGCGAGCTGATGGTTAACCTTAACTTCCAAAGCCACATCTGACGTACCAACATCATTTTTTGTGATACTCTCGTCAACAAAACTACTATTTTTTTCAACTTCATCTGATTTGTCGGCTGTCATAGGCAACTTGTTTGAAGAAATTATGTTGAGCATTTGAAGAATATCATTGGACCGTCGTTTACCGTTATCAACTTTGTTCCATGCATAATCAAATGTCTCGAGCATTTGAGATTTTACTCTACAGGCTTCACCATCGGTCTGCATCTGTTCAAAAAATAGTATTGCACAAATAAATCATTGAAATTAAAAATATTTGTAAAATCATTTGTGTAAGATAGAAATTTACATGTATTCCCAAAATGCAAGACTTGATTTCACAAACATCATTAGAGATCATTGCTTAACATATTTACTATGTTCTGTTAGGTACGTAATGGATTAACTCACAACTAGAGATAATGCTTATTTGATTTCGTAATCACTCAATTAGTTAATCTTAGACTTTCAAACCACTAACTAAGCTCTTAATTCAATTAATCATCATTCTTATATCAATTATTAACTAATTATCATCAATGATATTATCATATATAATACTATATACTATATATATATCAACAATCATTGACTTTGTGATAGTAATCTAGCTTTCTGGATCCATCAATACATGTTCAATTGAAACCATATTGATATTATTAACAAATTGAAAAATAAATGTACATGCAAGAAGTGTACTTACAGCAGCCCATCTATAAACAATTGGGAACCCTCGAAAAAAGATCTCATTAAACAATGAGCCTGATGAACAATTATCACCCAAATGAGCTCCATCTCTGCCATAACTTCGGAGTATTTTTTTCACATTATCAGATTTTCCTATATAAACCGCTAATACGCGATGAGGGTCGGTCACAAGCTTGTAGATTTCACGCCCTAAATCACTAGTCGACGAACCTACACCAAGCTCATACACTCCCGGACCGGAATTTTGTGGCAAGTTTTGACAGTTTCCCCAATCATAAGGACCAATGAGAATCTGAAAGCAATTGCTAACATTAGCAACTAATATATATGAATTCGGACTGTCTATAGTCAGCAATCTCATGCATTTATGCATTTAGCGTATAAGTGGTTATTAAATCGAGATCAAATGTCAAAATTACAAGTTGTATAACTTAAATTTCTTAAAAAATGCATTATATATATATATATATATATATATAGCGAATTTGAACATCACATCATCTCCAAAATATCTTCAGACATTAGGTATATAAGTTCTCTCACTTATATGTTGATCAATATCTACAACATCAATATAACACAAGTAACATGGCATCCCATTTCAAGCACTACAACATCAAACAATCAACATATAGCTGATTAATTTCATATGAACAAAAAGTATAACCCCTCTGAAAAAAACAAAAAGAAAGAAGGAAATTATAGGAACAAAAAAATCAAACAGTGTAAATAATATGATTTCTAAGAGATTCCTAAAATTTTGAAGCATTAACATAAAGCATATACATCACACACACTAAATAAAATTAATAGTTTAGAGGATAATTAATATATGAACCTTCCAATGAGAGAAGCTAGAATCATGTTTAGTGTGGTCACATTGCTCTCTCTTCAACATTTCTGTTGTCGTTAAATTAAATGTTCCATTAAAAGCTTCTAATGTTCATACTATTTATATTTACTAAAATACCCTTTTGTAATTCCCATATGTCCATGACCATTCCTAACTTCAAAGAGAATTGTTTCATAAACTAACAAGTTTAAGAGTAAATGATTATTAATTAACAATTATTCGTCTTTAAGCGTTAGCGGTTATAAATGACTATTCCAACTTCAAAGAGTATTGTTTCATAAAATAAAATGTCTAAGAGTAAATATCTTTATTTTTGTATAAGAGGTTAAATTCTATGCACTTCCGTTTGTAATTTTTGTTTATACATGCCTTGAATCAAATCATGCTAAATAAATATTTTTACATGCTCATATGTTAGCCAAAATGGTTTTGTACGCTACTTTTAAAATTCATGTTGGTTAGGATACTTTTTCTTTATTGGGTACTCTATTGATCTATGATGTTGGTGACTATATTCCCCAACTTTCTGTTTAGTTAATTCAAGCCTCTTTTATCAAAAAAATAAATATTTTTATTGATATTTTAAAACCTAATTTAAAAATATAATATTATATATAGAATATTTGATTGAGTACATGTTTACAAAAGATTTACAATATTGATATATACAATTTTTTTTTGAAGGGGTCGGTATGTACAAATGAAAATATGGTATCATAGAGTAATTTGATATGATGCATGTTTAAAAAAGATTTCCAATATTGGCATATACAATTATTTTTTTGAAATAATCGGTATGTACAAATGAAATTCGTTTTATTTACTAAAAAATATTATATTTAGTTAAATACATCTTCTGTTCATAATCCTTTGGATCTTATTAATAGGTGTCCTTAGACCACAACCTAGATTTTCTGCTGGTTAAAAAAATTGAGAGTATAAAGAAAATCTTAGCTATTCCTTTCAACAATAAAATATCATAACTATTTAACAATTTCGAATAATTAGAAGATTTTTTATGAACAAATTACTTTTAGAAACTTTCTAAAGGTAAGTATAATATAGTAATTTATTTATATTCGATATAATCCATTCATTTACTAAAATTTTAATTTTTTATTGGGTTAAATATGTTTTTGGTCCCTATAAATATACCAATTTTTCGTTTTAGTCTCTCTAAAATTTTCCTACAACTTTTAGTCCCTATAAAATTTTCAATCACTACTTTTGGTCCCTATTTTTAAGTTAATTATAGTATTTTTTTTAATGAAATTATGCAGAAATATGTAGAATATTGTAAAAATATTTCCCAAAAAAAATTAGAATTTTTCAACAAAACATAAATTTAATATGAATTTTTAATCTTAAAAAATATAAAAATTCATATTAAATTCATGTTTTGTTAAAAAATTCTGATTTTTTTTGGAGAGATTCTTATAATATTATGAAATTTTTTGCAAAATTTTATTTAAAAAATATAAATTCTACGTGTTAGTTTACTTTAAAAGAGGGACCAAAAGTGAAGATGAAATTTTTTTGGAGGATTAAAAGTTGAAGGAAAATTTTAGAGGAACTAAAACGAAAAGTTGGTATATTTATAGGGACCAAAAACATATTTAACCCTTTTTTATTTAATAAGTTGCTTCTTGTAAATTTAAACATTAATTTGTCTAAAAACCAAATATAACAAAAGAAAAAAATGGTCTCCCTTTAAAAAATGGTCTAAAAACCAAATTTAAACATATATTATAAATCATAACTAATCACATATATTTGAAGGTTTGAGTTATGTTAGAAGATTAGGGTTTAGATATATTTGATTCTCTAGTGATAACTAAGATTTTGAAGTCAAGAAGGACAAATAGTTTAGTAGGTTTCTCTTTAGTGAAGAAAATCCGTTGGTTGTTGGCTTTAGACTGAGTTGTGGTGGTTTCTCATTCTTACAAAGAAGCAAACCAATGTGTGGATGTTTTAGTAAATATTGGTTATTTAGACTATAACATGGTTGTTAAGAACCTCTTGTTAGTTAATACTATGAGATTACTAGCCCTCATTTAATTTATGTGTGATATTTCTTTCTCGAGCTTCGCCCCTCATTCTCATAAAAAAATAAAAAATTAAGTAGAATTTTGTTTAGTACATTCAGAAGATAATAATGTGATTTAAAATAACTTTAATTTAGTTGACTTATAAAATTTGGCATTGCCCTTAAAGATATATCAAACTATAGAAGAGTGTTCAAAATATTATATCATTATGTTAACTTGTTTTTAACTATTTTCTATTTTTTCATTTAAATCATTATTCCCCGTTCCGCAATAGATTACTCATTTAAAAATGTGCAATTTTGACCTAACTTACTTTGACCATATTTTTCTACATCGTATAAGATGTCGTTAGATTCGTCTTGATGAGTATTTTCAAAATATCAAATTTTCATAATTTTTTCTAATATATTATTCAAGATATTTAAGCTCAAAATTATGTATTAACATGCGTAATATGGTTAACTGTGTCATGTATTATGAGACCGAGGGAGTATGTCAAAAGAAACATTTGACTTTTTTGATTCATTGCTGTCATACCCCAATTTTTGACCTAAGGTGTTACATTCATATACCCTCTGATCCGGAATGTTATCTGACTTTTCAGAATAAAAATTCGACAGAGAGGTATTTTAAAATACCTCATTTTTGTTCCGAT
>Ga0315914_1006404_pt1 | contig 16680 bp, 12 predicted proteins | sample MpolenodulesMG_FD_203920 | JGI IMG/M metagenome (GOLD analysis project Ga0315914, IMG submission 203920) | Medicago polymorpha root nodule microbial communities from Los Angeles, California, United States - elongated nodules | ecosystem: Host-associated > Plants > Roots > Nodule | place: USA...
ACCTAATCCTAATCAAACCAAGCCTCGAACCCTAATTTTATATAAATCTACTTTCTAATCAAATTTCACCGTTTTTATAATGAATTAACAAATACCAAACTCATAATGCGACAACGGAGGGTTAGTATTTGTTAATTCATCATCACAAATATCAATTCATAATGTGACAGCGGAGCTTTGATATTGGAACAAGTGAAATTAGACAAGGGTTGTGAAACATATGAGAATAGTCTAGCAAACCTTGAGACATATAAAGTTTCGTTCTTTAAGGATTCTAATAGCAATCAACCATGAGAATAGGCGTGGTTGCTAGAGGAACACACTCAAGGACTTTGAAAGAAGCTTTGATACGCTTAAGAGAAACTTGTCTTTAGAAAGTAGGTCAAATATAGAGTTTAGGTTTAGGGTTTGTTTGTGAAGGGTTTGTTTTTATGATGAACCAATAACCCCAAGGCGCTTTTTATTATTATTGTTATTTTCTAAACCATTACAAATCACAACATTATAATTTAATCTTCTTCTAATTCTTATTGAAAGTTAATTGAATTCAAAACTCCCTGTCGGAACGATATCTTTTATTACTACATTGGTAAGTCGTGCACTTGCGGTTTTACTCATCAGTAGGATGCATTGGTGTGTTCATCACTTTACACTCTTCAAGCTTGAACTTCTTCAAAAGATCCTTAGTGTATTTTGTTTGATGAACATACACCTCATCTTTGCTTTGATTGATTTGAATTCCAAGGAAGAACTTAAATTCTCCCATCATGCTCATTTCAAATTCATCCTGCATTAACTTAGAAAACTCATTTCAAAGAGATGCCTTAGTAGAACCAAATATTATATCATCAACATATATTTGCAGAACAAGAATGTCTTTCTCAAGAGTCCTTTTGAAGAGTGTTGTGTCAACTTGACTTCTTTTAAAATCATTTTTAATTAAGAAATTACTCAGTCTATCATACCAAGCTCTAGAGCTTGTTTAAGACTATAAAGTGATTTCTTAAGTTTATAAACATGGTCAGGATGCTTCAGATCCTCAAAACCAGGAGGTTGCTTGACAAACACTTCTTCTGATATCACTCCATTGAGAAATGCACTATTTACATCCATTTGATATAATATTATGCCATGATTTACTGCATAGGATAGAAGTAACCTGATTGCTTCATATCTTGCAACTAGAGCAAATGTTTCAGTATAATCAATGCCTTCTTGTTGACTATATCCTTGAGCAACAAGTCTAGCTTTGTTTCTGACTACTTCACCTTGTTCATTCAGCTTGTTTCTGAATACCCACTTTGTTCCAATAATGTTCTTCTGTTGAGGTTTGGGTACCAGATTCCACACATCATTTCTTTGAAACTGATTGAGCTCTTCTTGCATATCTAATATCCATCCATCATCTGATAGTGCTTCATCAACTGTAATAGGTTCTATCACCGATAACAATCCTATCATAGACTCTTCTTGTCTGAAGTATGATCTTGTTCTTGTGGGACTTTCTTTGTTTCCAATGATTTGATCTTCAGGATGTGATGACTTGTACTTGAATGTATTCTTGGATTGGTTAGCTTGCTGAGAGCCATCTTGAGCTTCATCAGAAGCTACTTCATCTTGCGCTTCTGGTGTGATTTCAGCTTCTGGAATTTCTTCATATTCAGCAGTCTGATCAGGTTCTGAAGTATCTTCAGGCATCTGTATATCTGCAACACTTTCATCTTGCTCTGGAGTTTCATTTCCAGGCTCTTTGTCATCAAATTTAACGTGCATTGATTCTTCAACACAAAGTGTTTCTGAATTATACACTCTGTATGTCTTTGACCTTTCAGAGTAACCTAAAAAGATTCCTATTTGGGTCTTGGCATCAAATTTCTTTAGGTAGAGCTTGTTGTTTAGAATGTAACATGTACATCCAAATTGATGAAAGTAAGAGCTATTAGGTCTTATTCCCTTGAAGAGTTCATATGTTGTTTTCTCCAAGATAGGTCTGATATAAATTCTATTTTGGACATAACATGTTGTATTCACTGATTCTGCCCATAAATGTTTAGCCAAATTATTTTCATGAATCATGGTTCTTGCCATTTCTTGTAAAGTTCTATTCTTTCTCTCTACAACCCCATTTTGCTGTGGAGTTCTAGGATAAGAGAATTATGGATAATTCCATGTTTTTCACAAAAAGCTTCAAATGGCTCATTTTCAAATTCTCCACCATGATCACTTCTTACTTTTAAAATCTTCATTTCTTTTTCAGACTCCATTTGAGTGCAGAAGTTACTGAATACATCATAAGCATTATCCTTACTTCTCAGGAATTTTACCAAAGTCCATCTGTTGTAATCATCAACAATGACTAATCCATATTTACTTCCATATAAGGATGCAGTGCTAACTGGTCCAAACAGATCAATATGAAGTAATTCTAAGGGTCTGGAGGTAGAGACAATGTCTTTTGTTTTAAAAGATGATTTCACAATCTTCCCTTTTTGGCATGCACCACAAAGTGCATCTAAATGATAGTCAATGTTAGGTAAGCCTTTAACAAGTTGTAACTTACTAAGCTTAGAGATTAATCTCCAGTTAGCATGTCCCAACCTTCTGTGCCACACCTATTTCTTATCATGCATTGATAGAAGACAAATTACCTTCTGATCAACCAATTCAGAGAAGTTGATTTTATAGACATTCTCTATTCTCTTTCCCTTAAACACTATGGAGTTGTCATCCTTGTTGACTACTGTGCAGTTGGTCTTTCCAAACATCACATCATAACCATTGTCACAAAACTGACTAATACTCAATAGGTTATGTTCAAGACCATCTACCAACCACACATTATTAATAGAGATAGAGGAGTTACCAATAGTTCCTATACCAATGATCTTGCCAGATTGGTTGCCTCCAAACTTCACATTTCCTCCTTCTTTCATTGTGAGGGTGGGGAACATTGACTGCTCTCCTGTCATGTGTCTTGAGAAACCGCTGTCCAGGTACCATGATTTTTGCTTTTCCTTTGCTCTTAGGCATATCTACAGTATTGACAATTTTAGATTTAGGTACCCATTGCTTTATGGGTCCTTTGAGGTTAGTACTAGAAGTTTTACTCTTCAATTCTTGTACCTTATGTTGTAAGTTTGATTTCTTCTGATTAACCAATACATTAGGTTTAGCACCTTTTGGTTTTGATTCCCATGAAGCAACAATTGTTTTGTTCTTCTGAAACTTAGACTTCAAGTTACCAAACTCTGGTTTCAACAGACTCTGAGGAACAGGTTCTGATCTCTTCAGAATCTTGATCTTTGAAGTTTTAGAATCAGAGTTTATCATGACCTTGGGCTTAAAGTTCTTTGGCTTTGAAATGATCTTAGCCTTAGAGCTAGAAGCTTCAGGTTCTGACTGAACAACAGTTTCAAACTTAGCACCTTCAAGTAGAAAGAAGGTTTTCAACCCTTCCTTGATGCATTCACAACATGCTTTGAGACTGATTTCATTAGGTTTTCCTTCTGAAAACCCAACCCCTTTACCATTGTTTCTGTAAATGCTATAAATTATAGAACCCACTTTGCTTCTGTCAATACCAGATATAATGAAGTCTTCAAGAGCAATTTCATGTTTGCTTAAAGATTTTCCATTACTTTTCTTGTAGCTTCTGACAAAGAAACTTGAGCTTCGACTCTTCATAAGTTTTACAAATAAAGTCAAATCCTCTAAGTCCTTCTTCAGAAGCTTTTAGATCCAATAGAGTTGATTCTTATTGTTTCATTGAATCAACATATTTTTCTTTTAAATCTTTCAACTCATTGGTTCTAAGTTCAAAATGTGTAAGGAGCTCTTTCAGAGACTCAATAAGTTCTTGTCTTGCAATTTTAGAGTATATCTCTTTTTCATGTTCAGAGTCTGAGTCAGGTTCAACTTCTGATGTTAGTGTAGCTACTAACCCCACAGCTACATTTGCTTCATCTTCAGCTTCTTCCTTTTCAGACCCAGATTTACTGTCTAAATCTTCCTAGGTTGCCATTAAACTCTTCTTAATCTACTTCCTGAATTTTCTTGAGTTGAAACTTGATTTCTTTGACTTGTCCTTTGACTTTTCCTTCTGAAGATCAGGGTAGTCAACAATGAAATGTCCAGGCTTCTTACAGTTGAAGCATCCCTTCTGATCTTCTTCCTTGAAATTTTTGTAGCCACCTCTCTTACTTAGAAACTTTATGTTCTTCTTTACCAGATAGTCAAGCTTGTTGGAAAGCATAACTATCTTCTTAGTAGGATCGTCATCAGAATCTCCATCAGGTGATTCATCTTCAGATTCAATAACTTTAAAAGCTTTTGATGACTTTCCTTTAGATGGCAGAGCAATAGATTTAACCTTCTTAGCAGGTTCATGCTCATTTAGACCTATCTCATGAACTTTGAGAGAGCTGACAAGATATTCAACACTTAGAGTGTTTAAATCTTTAGCTTCTTCAATAGCAGTAACTTTAGGTCTCCATCTTGCAGGTAAGCTTCTTAGTATCTTGCTCACATGATCAGAAGCTACATAGCTTTTCTTCAGTATTTGAAGTCCAGAAACTAGAGTCTGAAATCTTGAGTACATTTGCTCAATACTTCCATCATCTTTCATTTTGAACAACTCATACTGATGAACAAGCATAAAAGCTTTTGCTTCTCTGAATTTCTTGCTACCTTCATAGTTTGCACAGAGAGAAGCAAACATTGCCTTTGCAGTAGATTTGTCACTCATCTTCATGTATTCTGCTTTAGGTATAGCAGCGACAAGTGACCCTCTGATCTTGTTATGTTTCTTGTAAAGTTTCTTCTGTTCAGGAGTGTGTTTCTTTCTATCAATAGCAGCTCCTTCTTCATCAAGGACTAAATCACCAACACCATCTTCCAGAACGTCCCATAGTTCTTCATCTAAACCCATGACGTAATTGTAGAAGTTGGTTTTCCACCAAGAAAATTCTTTAGGATCTCAATTAAACTTTGGAACTTTACCAGACTCAGCTTTCTTGTCACCATAATCATATGGTACAACATTGTTGTTTCTACTGGTAGAGGTATCTTCACCAGACATGTTTTTCTCAGATCTTTTTCTGTTACACTGTTAAGTGTTAAGACAACAGACCAAGGCTCTGATACAAATTGAAGGTGAGAAAAACACAAGAAGGGGGGTTGAATTGTGTTTGCCTGTTTCTTCGTTTTTTCCTACTGAAGTCACTGATCAGAAGTAGATAGAGTTCAGCTTGTGAAGTGATAATCAGAATCTAAATGCAGCGGATAAAAAACAGAGAGATAAAGAGAGAAGAAAAACACAAAACAATTATACAGGTTCCTTCCAAAAACCGGAAGTAGTCCTGTCCCCCTTGCATTTCCAAGGAGAGTTCACTAAAATGCAATATCTAATTACAACTACTCACTGCTACAACTAACAAGAGACTTCAAATTACTCAAGCACAACGACAAGAGATTTCCTTTGCTCAAGAACACAATCAAGAGAATTCCTATGCTCAAGCACAACTGCAAGAGACTTCTATTCAAACAGAATTACACAGAAATTTGTTTGAGGTTGAACACTTGATATACAATCAGTGGTATTCACAATGCAAATCAGATACAGACTCTTAAGACTCTAGAATTTCTAAGATATGAACTCTGATAAGAAATTCTATCTGAACTTTTGATGTGAAACAATTTCAGCAGAGTTTTGGCACTTGTCGAATTGTTTTATGAGTCTTGCATATCCAAACAACATGTCTTTACTCCTTTATATAGAGGTGTGAAGATACGTTGGAAATTGCAAGCACATCAAATAAAACCTCTTGTCTTTAGAACCTCTTTCTTCAAATTCTTCAAGCTTCCTTCTTGTTGATTCTATTACTCTCATTTGTTCTTTCAGAACCTATACCTTAATTAAGACACTGAAAATTTTGTCTATGGTCCTGCACACTTGAACAAATATTAGTATATCCAATTGACAATTTTTAATACCTTGTTATCATCAAAACTTAAAGGGTAATGTTAAACACACTTTGTTCCAACAATTGCTAGCTACTCTATTTACAGTTTACAACAGCTTAAGCCCCAAGAAATACATCAATAGAATGTTCCACAAGAAACCATGGGCTTTAGGTCAGAAATAAACTAAGAGGTAGCTTGTCCTAGAAGCGAAAAAGCAGCAAAAGGAGGTATGAGAGGGTGGCACGGCCGTGCCACTGGAGGCACGGGCCGTGCCAAGTCTTCTGACTTGTGCTTGGCCTTGAAAACTTGAGGGTACAGCCACGCCATTGCTAGGCACGACTGTGCCTGATAAAATTGTGTAGAATCATCGTATTTTTGTCCTCAATCAGCTCCAAATCTCCTTTCTTTTGCTCCAAGATTCAATCTTTGAAATATTTGTTCCTAAAATTGAATAACTTGCAATTGAAGTAAAATAGCTCTAAAAAAGAAATAAAAACATATAAAATCTAAATAAAATAGACTCAATTAATACATTAAAAACACTAATTATTGACTCATCAAAGGCAGAAGAAAAAAAAATAACGCTCATATGTCAAAGATTTGGCCGAGTAGAATCTCTATCAATAAGTTAGGAGAAGACAACAACTTAAGAAAGGTTTCACTCATTCTCCTCAGACAAAATACCCCACTTTGGAAGGGCTCTACCAACATCACATAAGTCGATATGGCTAAGTACATGGTTGCACTAGGGTGGTGTCTCCACGACTAAAAATTGTCAGCCAAGGAGAGAGTCACCCAATTCATAATGACCTCCAAATTAGAAACAACGTCCTTCTCCCAAAGAAACAAATGTCTGCGCCACGAAAAATACCACATCCATTGATTCCCCAACCAATGGTGCAAATCAATAATAGACGAGTCTTATTGATTGAAAAGTTGGAACAACCTTTAAAATTGGGCCGACAACGGTATGACTGAACCTAAGAGTCACTCTTTAAAATTATGGTATGATTGATGGGTGGCATTTCACATGGGAAAGGATAATACTTTCCTACCATAGGACAGTTGATTTTTACGGTGAGATTAAAAAGGAACACTAATCTTGCTATAGTTTACCAACATTATATTTTTTTACTTGTCTTCAACCTCTCATCCATGATAACAACCAAAGAATTCTTCCAACCTCACCAATCAAAATTCTTCTCGCAACTATCCTCCTAGGTATTTTTATTCTTTCACCCTTTCACTTTTTTTAAAGATCCATTCTTTTTCAATTTCATCGCCCAAAACAATAAACACATTTGAATTTTATGCGAGATTATAATGATGGAATCTATTGGGTTTTAATTTTTCAACTAACCAGAGTTGCAAAGACAAAGATAGAACCTTCGCCATGCAATTCTTCTTCAAGCTCAATGATTTATGGAAACAAAATACCATGAAAATAACCCATAAAAAATAAAATATCAGCATCATTACACAAAGAAACCAAAACCCCTTCACCTTCTCATGATGTTTTGTGGAAAAAGACTTCGATTCCTACAAGAGTAAAAATCAACTAATGTTGACCACATTAAATAAGGCTTGTGAAATTACCAGCTAACAAATTGTCCCCCCAAAAGGCAATTTTCGATTGAATCTATTCGAAGGAGAGAATTGGATTTTTTTAGAAACTCTAAAAAAGTCATGTCTTTCAAAGCATGATGTCATGGTAATCATGTCTTTCAAGAGTGGCCTTTTCAAGTTTCTTTCTCCACACAACCTCAGGATTTTGTGGGCCACCACATCCGAACTTAATAAGTTAATGGAACCTTTCCATTTACCACAAATCGCCATGTGTCCCTCGATGTTTTTCCATCTTTAAGTTCACACGTTTTCCACCTCTATTCATCGTTATGGCGCCACCTTCTTGTCGATCGGTTTTCTTGAAACTCCCAGTTTCTCCGCTAAGTCAAAGAAACTACCTTCCCAATTAAGACACACGGCGGTTTCAGAGCAAGGATATGAGGAGTTTTTTTTGTTTCATTTTCTTCCTTTATTTATAAAACCCCTCTTTTGTTGTAAAAACATCACTTCACTCTTGCTCTTCAAACTTCACTACCTGCATCTTTGTAAAACTAGATATTGTAAAACTGCAACATGTATTTGTAACTTTTTTTTTGTGGTGGCCGAGGTTTGAACTCTGGACCTTGCATATATTATGCATTGTCCCTACCAACTGAGTTAAACTCACGAGGACTACCGTTTATTGTACCTAAGTTAATTAAAAGAGAAAAGAATTAAATAATGTGACTAAATTATTTTATTGTGGTGGCTGGGGTTCGAACTCCGGACCTTTCATATATTATGCATTGTTCGTCCCTACCAACTGAGCTAAACTCACGAAGACCACCACTTATTTTACCTAAGTTAATTAAAAGAGAAAAAAATTAAATAATGTGACTAATTTTGTTTTCTTTCAATTTTGTGTGTTTCCAAATAATTTTGATTTAGCGGTTCGCCTAACTAAGTATTTCACTAGGTTGAGGGTCTGTTTGGTAAGACCACTGAACGAGCATATAACTTATAGCGGATAGCTTATAAGCTCGTCTAACAAAAAAAGTTATGTTTGGTAACAGTCTTTCACCACGAGCTTATAGCTTATTTCACGAGCTTATAAGCTATTTTTCAAACGCTATTCCAAGTAGCGTTTGATCTTATAGCTTATCATTATTTCTTCCAAGTTTACCCTTATTATTTCATCTAAAATCCAGTTTTACCCTTCATAATTTATAATAATTTAAAATAAAATGGGTATGTTTTAAATGCTGGCAAATGAAAGCTCAATTTTTTGGTTGAATGAAATATTTTTTTTATTGCAACATTGAATGAGATCAGTTTTACTCTTAAGTCTTTTTATTTTTTTTTTACGATTGTTTTGTCTATTTTTTGGTACAATTTTTTTTTGAAGTATATTTTAGTACAATTTGTCACGTCTATTCTTTATACCATTGTCATTTTTTTTAACGTCTTGAGTCTTTATATTTTATAGTCGCATTTATTTTGTTTCATTTTTTTTGTTATGTCTGAATCTTTCACTCATTGTATTTTATCGTTATGCTTAATTATTTTATATGGTATATTGATATATAAAATAAAAGATATATTAAATAATATTTAAAAAGATATATTAAATAATTAATAGATGTTAATTTTATTATAAATTAGGAGTGTCCTTTTATGTCATTTTACATTTATCAATTAGTTGAACCGCTAATTTTACCAAACAGTTCAACTAGCTTATCAGCTATAAGTCATCAGCCATCAACTATAAGCTATCAGTCATTAGCTATCAACTATAAGCTAACTTATCAGCTATCCGCTATATTTACCAAACAGAGCCCGAATACCCATTGTACTCTATTATGCTTCTATAATTGAAATATTGCTTAGAAAAATTACACAAATACTCTTTCATTCTAAAATAAAAATAAAAATGGGGTTCTATAATGAATAATGTACACTAATCTTTTTTAGTGATTATTCATCCACTTACGCTTGTGATCCCTATGTATGTTCCTTACTCTCACGGCATCCGCATGCTTATCTGAATTATTTTTTAAAAGCATATATTCCCATGCTTTCTCTTTCTCTTTCTCTCTTTGTCACGATTTAATAATAACATTTCATCAAGAAAATACACACTCCACGCCAAGCTTAGTAAGAAAATAGTACTACTGCACAATTCCAACAATTTGAACTTGTTTAATTTTAATTGCTATTGCTACCTTGGAGTGCACAACTTAATCATCACTACCTCCATTTCTATGAATCTTTTTCTTCCTCCACCTGAAACATAGTTCATGAGTGTGTCGTATAGAAACATAATTGCTTAAAAGAGAAGACCAAGATTGACTTCACAACAAGTAATGAATTATTAAAATCTAATATATATAGTTCTCACCTATGCAATTACCACTAAAACTTATCCCTCCCTCCTCTCTTGTATACATGAAAATCTCATAGGTGGCTATATTTTCTATTCATTTCTCTACTTGGCCATTGTTTGTTCTTTTGCAATTCTTTTATCTACACCCCTGCTGTTTTAAAATCACCACACTTTTTTGTTTTTGTGAGCATGCTTCTTACGTACAAGACTTTGCTCATTTGATTGTTTGTATTCTTTCCTATAAACTTTGTTATCATACACCACATGTGTGATGAATTCTTCTTTTTCTTCTGTAGATTAATGTCTGAAACTTATAATGAGATTCTATGCCTTATTTTTCAAGTTTATTTTTGGAACTTATAGTGAGATAGTAATTGTATCTAATATTGTTGCGGGTAATATTGTAGGTTTTTGAACCATTTACTAAGATTTTGAATTTCCAAAACATAATATCAAGAAAAAATGTCTTACTCGAATAACATTTGTCAGAACTTTATATATCTGTTTTTCACTTTGTTTTCTTATTCATTTAGAAAATTAAAAACACCTTAATTCTAGCGATTTATATGCGAACCCTTGTTTAATGAGAAGCATTAATTAAGTTTCAAAACATGTACTATATCTCTTACTTATGTGACTTTATGTAGGAAATATTATGGTGCTTTTAGTGTATTTTAGTGTATTTTAGGGTGTTTTGTAAAAAAGAAAGATGAAAGAGAAACAATAGTTAATAAAATGAGAAAATGTAATACAAGAGAGATTGATAAAAAGTTATAATTACTTTCCCACCAAAGTCAACTAATCCTAATCTTATGTTTTAAAAAAGAGAATGCTATTTAGTGTATTTAGAACATTGATTAAGAAAATAAATATGGTAAAATTATTTTAAAAGATGTAGTCAAACCCTAAAAAGTATAAAAGTGTTTTTTTTATGTAAAATTTTTCTTTTTGGTTTCTTTAATCAGTGATCCGCAACACTATTAGTAAAAAAAAAAACTGATGTGATATCCTTCTTCTTGGTAATTACTAATTGAGAAATATGTGACTTTTACCCTTATGCTTTTCACACGAAAAAGAATAAATTGAAACATTTACAAGGCTTGGAAGTTCCTGTTTTTGAACAATATATTCTATTTTGATTTGTTAAAAAAAAAACTTGGAAGTTACGTTTGTGATCCCAAGCTATCATGGCTACATACTGATTTTCTTACATGATTTTGTGCCACTTGGAATAAAGAGCTAACTTCTTGTAGTCCCAATTTAAACCCTTGCTATACATATAGGTCATCATTTACTTGCCTTCTAAATCTCACAGGCATAAATAAAACATATGCAATATATATATTGCGAAACTTTGCCGCAAAGAATATATATGTGGTGCCACCATTTGTTCTCTTGTGTGTAAGTACTGTTTTCTTTTTCTTTTTTTTCTTTTTAGTTTCATCATCAATATTATTATTGTTAATATATGCCATGTCTATATATGAAACACAAAAAAATAACATTTTAGATTAAAAGTTTTTCATATCATTGTTCCTATAATACTTTTTATAAACAACATATATTCTTTGAAACAAAAAAGGAAAAATTAAAAAAAGAATACGGACATAAAAAAAATAACATGGACATATATTGTTGGGTTAAATATATTTTTGATCTCTATAAATATATCAACTTTTCGTATTAGTCCCTCTAAAATTTTCCTTCAACTTTTGGTCCATATTTGAAAAGTTAATTTCTGTATTTTTTAGTGAAATTTTGCAGAAATATGTAGAAAATTGTAAATATCTTTCCCAAAAAAAAATTAGAATTTTTTAACAAAACATAAATTAGATATGAACTTTTAACCGTAAAAATAAAAAAAATCATATTTAATTCATGTTACGTTAAAAAATTCTAATTTTTTTTTGAGAGATTCTTATAATATTATAAATTTTTCTGCAAAATTTTATTCAAAAATATGAATTCTACATAAAAGTTTACTTTAAAGGATGGGTCAACAATGAAGATGAAAAACTTTTAGAGTGTGTTTGGATGAGAGAATTGAGAAATTTTAAAGAATTTAGAATTCTAGACAATTTAAAAGATTCAATTAAATTACTTTCATTTCTCAATACTTTTGTTTGGATGGAGTAATAAAAAAATTCATAGTCATCATTTTTGGGCAACTTTTAAATTTTATTTTTTTGGGCCAAATTTGAAAATTGAAATTAGGGGTCAAATTTGCAATTTTTTGAAAATTTATTGGGGTCAAATTGAAAATTTTGGGGATCAAAATGCAAAATTTGAAAAAAATATAACAATGAAGAATTTTGAAATTCTTAACTTTTAGGTGTCATTTGAAATTTTCTAAATTTAATAAATTTCCATTATTTTGAAAATTCTTCAAATTTTTATCCAAATAATGGAATTCACCTCAAAGTATTTATATTCCCTCAAAACATTACATTCCCTCAAAGCATTCCTCTATCCAAACACACTCTTAGGGAATAAAAGTTGAAGAAATTTTTTAAAAGGACTAAAATGAAAAGTTGATATATTTATAAGACAAAAACATATTTAACCCTATATTGTTTTACTAGGTTAGCTACAAATTAATGAGATTTGGTAGCATATTAATTTAAATACCCCTCATATAAAAGCTATAATCGCAAAAAATAATATTTAATTATCTCTTTGTCTTAGTATCTAAGCTTGATATCGTAAATGGACCATCCCGAATCATTATATGTATACTAATCTTTGTTTCGAAGGAAAGAGTGACTAAATAAAGTTGCTTGAAGGTGAAGATCAGCAGTACTTGCTATTTTTGTGAAAAAAATAAAATTATCTATCATGATTAACTATCCATTTTAATTTCATTTCATTTTTTTCTTGAAAGAATTTCAATTTCATGATCAATAGAATATACTCCATGTCCAACAACGAATCTCACATCTGGAAAAAAAATATTCTTTTAAAATGAATGTCAATTTTCATGATTTGAGGTCGTAGTTTGAACGCCAGATTCTCCACTTATTACCTTAAGAGGTCAATTTCTAACCACTCGGCTACTCAACCGAAAAGAAAAAAATTTGTTTTCAAATGTATCTTCTTATTAATACTATTTTTATGACTGTCGATCTTTGATAAGGATAATAGAGTGACATATTACAATTTTCTTTCTTTCATTCGTAACATCCTTTCAATATGTTGAACAATACGCATATGTGTCATTGAGACGGCCGATGGAGTATTTATTTATTGCATACAAAGATACAAAAACCATAGGAAAAATGATAAGTAAACAATACAAAATATGCTAAATAGACATTCAAAGAAAACAAATTTTTATTTTACATAAAATTGTGACACATGCATAGATATATGTATCATACATGTCAATTTATCCAATAAAAACATCGGATATATATAGCTGTTAGATCTTGGCTTACATAGCATAGTAATAGAAAACCATCATGCATAGTAAAATACAATAATAACCCTGCAAGCATTCCATCTTGAAGGAAATGTAATTTTTCACTCATTCTACGTGACCAACATTCTATGAGAATTTAAATGAATATGCTGGAAGCTATTTAGAGATACCATAGGAGATATAGAATCTCCACATCAATTGTTATATAGTTTTGGCCATATTAAGTTTATTATGTACAAGAATTTAAACAATACTTGCATTCATGTAAATGTTTCAATTTTATAGTTAATAAGTACTCTATAATTAGTGTGTCCATCATATCCAACTTAATCTCATATGGACACTATTTCCACAAATTTGATGTAGAGGCATTTTCATGAGGCACCATTTCTTGTTTCTCCAAATTTCTGAATTCAATATTGCCATGAAAGATGTTGTTATTATTCTCTTTGGATGCATCTTGACTAAGTTGCGAAGCAACAAACTTGTCAAGAACTCTCCAATCAGTAACTTGATCATCAACCATACCTTGTTCAACATTGGAATTGTTTCCATACATACCATGAAAGTTTTGTTGATTACCACTTTGTAGGACTTGTTCTTCTTGCAAGAGCATTGATGAAGGAAGCATAGAAATTGAATGATCTGTAGTGTCATATGTTGTAACCATTGGATTAGAGGTTAGGTTTGAAGAAGATTGAACAAGCTTTGGACTCTCTAGAAGTGGAAGATTAAGAAAATGGTCACGAGAAAAGTTTTGGAATGGTAAATTATCTAGCTCTTTTTTGCAAGGATATGATGGTAATTGTTGGTAAATCAAATTGGATTGAGAGGTTTGATTTGGTGAGTCCATATCTTGCATGAATGAAACTTGGTCTTCATACCAACAAGGAGAGTCATGCTCACTCATTTTTCGAATTGTTGTTGTTACTCTCTTCCTGAATACTCTACATACAACCCATCCTTCTTCCTGCTCCAAACCGTAGAAAATAACAAATGTTAATTTATAGAAAGAGTTCAAAAATATATTCATTCATCAAAATAACAAATGTGTTAGTCTTCTAAGGTGTAGTACAATGGTATGGATTGAGACATTAAGAGTATTAAGAAGGAAGTTCAAAGTTCGATTGATGGTGCTATAAAACATTCCTCTCGACCCGTAAAAACTAACCTATAACATACATTTGTCTATAAAAAAACCAAGAGTTAACACAAATTTATCAATTAGAGCTTTCGATCGACAACAATAACAATTAGGGTTTTGGAAAAAGTTCTAAGACTCTTGGCTTGGACTACATCCTCAAGGTTTATTATGCCTCATATTGTATTGTGTATGTCTGCCATAGCAATTACGATTTTAACTAATATGATAACAATAATGTTAATTATTTTCTACTCATTACGCAATAGATAAGTCTAATATTGGATGACATAAGATCGGAATATAAGTTTATAATAAACGGTGCGTAATTCTCATTGTACAAATCGGTTTCGTAATGGTTGATTATGACACAATCCAAACACTAAGATGATATTTGAGTCTATATCCAACATTCAATGGGCCACTCTTTCCCATGTTACCAGTACTATCCCAACCAAGTCACATTCCAAACGTCCAACCTTAGGCGTGAGTGGTGTGTGTTGAAGGTCTCGTATTCAATGAGATAAAACATTAAAATATGTTTGTAAATGATGCATACTCATTACCTTACCAGTTCAGTTTTTAGGGGTTGAGCTAGGCACAATATTATGGCTACAACAATTTCTACAACCCCGTCAAGCCACAATTGGGGTGTGATTGTAAATCACATTTTAACGCGACAACAACCGTAACATAGAGAATTGAAGTTTTTTCTTTCAAATGCTTAAAGAAATTACTTGCCTGTGGTGTACCATTTTCATCTGTTTCAAGCCTATACTCATGCATTATCCAATCTGACTTTTGTCCATTGGGAGCTCGACCTTTATAAAACACCAATGTTTTCCTCATTCCTATCAAATTTTGCTTACTATAGATTGCCTTGTCTCTTCCTGTTGCTTTCCAAAATCCAGCTGCAGTTGCTCTATTTGTTCTTGTACCAGTTGGATACTTCTTATCTTTATGGCTAAAAAAGTACCACTCATTTTGTTCTTCTGTTCCTATTCTGCAAATCTCTTTAAATTCAAAAAAAAAAAAAAAAAGGAATTAAAGAACACTAGTTAACAATATATCGATCACAAACTAAAAAAGATTGTCATATTTTGTTAAAAATAAAAAATAAAATTGTCACATAGCAATTGAAATTAGAGAGACCGATTTAGAAACTGAAAAACGTCAAATAGATAACTCCATAACTAAAGCGTCAAAAATAGTGATTTTTATTTTGTAGATTTCTTAGAAATCGTGATTAGACCTAACACAACCCCACAAAATCGGTGTGAGGCGAGGATTACTCCCCACTAATAAACACATGTTCAAGCCATATTTTGTCCGATGTTAAACTCTTTAACAAGATTTCCTAGGCCAACATTGAACTCTTCATACCAAAATTCTCGAATGGTGTTCACAAGTGCAATTGCAGCTGCAATATAATTTTTTTAGACGTATTTACAAAAGCATCGTGATCAAAATTATAGCGGCATATTAAGTGTATTTATGTGCTCTTTGGAGTAATATCGAAGTTAATTTGGAACATAACAGTAGCAACAACGGTAACTGTAATTTTGAAACAATGTTATAACCTATACCTTCAAGATCCCATGGTTCAATTTTGTAAAGGTCAACATCTTTTATGACATCAAGATCAATCGTTCTTGAAGCAATTTTCTTCCTAAGGTAGTAATCCACAAGTTCCTCATCTGTGGGATGGAACCTAAAACCCGGGGGAACATGAGAAAAAGTATTCATATTCTCCTCTCTTTTATAATCCTGCAAACATATATATCAAATTAAGTTAATAGGAAAATCAATGAATAAAGTGATATTTGGCCAAATTAATTAAGCATAGATCAAATAGACTTTGACTTTATATGATCATTTTTAAAATCATTTTCTTCTGATATTTTTATTGTATTTATCACTGTATTATGATTGAATTACCTCTTTCTCTTTAAAATATTTTTTTGCTTGTTGAATAAAAAAAAAGGAATTATTAAAGCAATTGATTTGCAAAAACATAAACTCTTTTAAAATTTAGTGAAAGGAATAATTGAAATTGGGGATGAGTATTCTAAAAAAATTAACCATGTATATTAACTACATTTTCTAAAATTTGGATTTAGTAGGATAGAAGTAAGACATTTGCCAAACATATATTACTCTTGATGAGGCTATTTAGTTTTGTCATTCATTGTTTAATAATGTTATAACGGTGCCTATTGATATCAATCATTA
>Ga0315914_1006406_pt1 | contig 16675 bp, 13 predicted proteins | sample MpolenodulesMG_FD_203920 | JGI IMG/M metagenome (GOLD analysis project Ga0315914, IMG submission 203920) | Medicago polymorpha root nodule microbial communities from Los Angeles, California, United States - elongated nodules | ecosystem: Host-associated > Plants > Roots > Nodule | place: USA...
ATCATTGACGATCTTCTCCAACTCGGACGTCGGATTTGGATTCAAAGGTGCTGGTACAAACACATGAACAAATTTCAGTATCAGGAAGAAAAAAGGGGATACTGTACACGAATCCTAAAAGTTGGGATGCACATACCGGTCATGGAGTAGTATGAAAGCAAAACCTGAACATCAGCCATAGTGATAGCAAAAACGTAACTGATGTGAGTTGAAAGGATGAGAGTTGAACAGAGTGAATGGAATATATATATACAATCAGAAAAATCATATGCAATAAAAGCACCTTGCCTTGGTATAGCACATTTGTATGGGAAATTATAATCCAATTTAATGTGACGGCAGAAGTTGGAAAGGAAGCATACAATGCATCTTGTAACAAAAAGCGAGGAGGGAAAATTTGAAATGTTTCGGTGTGTTGTGATATGTGCATCCGATAATCAAGATTAGATGTAGGGTTGATAGACTAATGGCGCAAAAAAGGGTTAGATCCAAGGGCTAATATTGATTGGCGCCTAAAAATCTTAGAATTAGGGTTTTAAGTGGTAATTGGAGTGTTAACTAGGATTAAGAATAAGTTAGATATATGTTAGCAAAATTCGTAGATACCATAGAATATTAGATATGAAATGAAAGTCCACCTGCAGAAAAAATATTGTTGGTGATAGAAGTTGCCAAGCTGTGTTTGACCTTTTTTATCTTCTATAAATGGTTGCAACTTTTATAAAAACCTCAGTTAGACATTGTTTTTTTTTCTGGCCAGACTTTCTTGGATGCTGACCTGAACCAAGATGGAAAAATAGACATTGTTGAGTGGCGGAAATTTGTTTCTGAAAATCCTTCATTGCTCAAAATCATGACACTTCCCTACCTAAGGTATGTGCTGGACTATTTTCATGGTATATATATACAATCTACTTTTATCCATATTATGCTGTTCAAACTATAATTTGTTCTTTTTGTCATTGATGCAGGGACATAACAACTTCTTTCCCAAGTTTTGTATTTAATTCTAACGTGGATGAAATTGTTGCTTGAGAGCAAACACAACTTTAGGTTTAGCAATTATTGAGAGAACACAACTTTAGGTTCTCAAATTATTAAGAGAATTGGATTGGATGTGTTTGTAAAAGCTCAAACAGAAATGAATAGATGCCATGCTTGTTATTATATTTATGTCTTACTCAGTGAGTTGTAATTTGTAAATCACATTCTCATTGAAATTTTTCAGTCAGGTTTCCAAGTTGTCTTTTCCCAGTATTTTTAATATTTATATTATTTATGAAATATCTGTAATTAGTGCATATGTCAATATGTTATGATCAACTTAAAAACAAATTCACAACATAATAACTCATACAAATTGGATAATAACACTATATTATGTGTTCCTTCAAAAAAAAAAAAAACACACTATATTATGTGTGTGTAGCTCAGTTGGTATAAGAGTTAACTATACTGATTTAATATTTTATTATTGGAAAAACTGGAGTATTATATAAGCTCTTCGTTTGTCTCCTCCCATCTCATTTATATTCTCCTCTCGGCTCAGATCCCATCTTTGTTATCTTTTCATTTTATCAGCTCATCTCGTATTCTCAACGATAAAGAAATGATACAGGCACTTTCAAAGTCAACAAAATTAAGAAAGGGTTCAAATGGTCTTACAAAATTAAGCTCTTCGTCTATCATCACAAGATTTTAATTTACCTTGGATTCTATCGAATGTTTATTTTATTTGTATTAGTGCATGTACTCTTTACTATATAAGTACCGTTATAACAAATCATTTTTGTTGGGGGATATAACGATGATTTGGGGGATGAAGTAGATTGATAAAGAAGTAATGTTCGATATAAGTGCAACTAATGGATTGTATACTTTACAAAGAAAATGTATTGTCCTAAGAGTTCCCTGCAATGCAGTCCTGAAGTTGGTTCAGCTGCAGCTAATGAACTTTTCCTGTATATGCAATTTACCAACCCTGCTGCATCGGATTTAACTATCTATGCTTTTCTCCAGACTCATTTTCTTAGCACATTGTTAACACCATCTCAATCATAGCAATAAAAGAGGACACTGTTATTTGCTCTCTTATGCGTTATAGTTTACTGCAGCTCGGTGCTTGAAAATCATATCCCACCCCATGTTTGCATTAGGAAAGCTTCAAACGTGAATTATGGTGCAGCCACTCTCATGACTGGGCAGGTTGGAAAGATTGATCCTGCACTGATACAGTTGCTTGGTTGAATTCTTGGACAAAATTCAGAGCCAGCTCTTGTACAATATAAATTAGACCATACGAATAATAAGCAATATGATTATGCAAATAAAATTGGCCATCCTTAATTCATCTAAACTTATACTTGTTAAAATATTAAAGGGTTTATAATCCAATTATATTGAAAAGCTAGTTGAATGAATCACGGTAATGCTACCTCTCCATCTGCTCATGTGTCTTTTCCACCCTTAAAATGTCATTGTATAAGTGATTTTTAAAGTGTTTAGTTGATCAACTTCCCCTTGTTTTGGAACCATGTAATCAATGTATCTATTGAGTACGAAAAGATTTTGCGTGAAGTGTAACTAACTTTGTTATAAAGCTGGAATTTTCAAGAGTCAAAAGCATTTTTATGAGCAAGTATTACAACAGAAAGAAGCTTTTAGTCCCACATCGTTTGAAACTAGAAGAATTCAAGTGTTCATATAACACACGCGTGGAACAACTGCCACGACCTTACTTGAATAGGATCTGTTCTATAGGAGACAGGAACCTATGTCTGGATGATGAACGAAGACCATGTGATCAGAACAAAGACCATGTGAGACCATGTGATCAGAGCGTGGGGTGGTCACATGGTGCTCTTACAGACTCAACAACCTTTTTTTTTTGTCATGTTTTGTTATACATGGATGCTAATAACGTTTTTCCCATATTATTTTTCTATGTACTACACTTTTATGTGACACCGATCCGGCTTGAGAATTGTAGTTCACTACCCTATCACGATTGCTATTGTGTCTGAGATTGGTTATTTGAAGCTCATCGGTGTTCTTTACTGGATCTTTTTCTCTATGGTTATGCTAGGACAATATCTTCTGTAATGAAAATTACAAATTTTGTTGCATGGTTAAACTACCTATTCTGAGTATGATTGATGATGACACTGATGATAGTTTAGTTTAGAGGATGTCACTGACAGGGGATCAGTTTTTTTTCTAAATCATATGTTGACTCATTCTATGCTGCTCCTATTGTTACTTCAGTCTATTCATTTGAAATGAATTCAGAGTTTCCTGTTATGTCCTACAGTAGTGACATCGCATCGATGCAAATTGTGATCTATATTTCTCTGTCACCACATCTAGTGAACTAAAAAAATTGTGTTTCAGCTTACTACAAAAATGGACCCTGCTGTAATGAAGGAGCTTCCTAATTACACCATGTTACAGGTGCAGAATATCTAAGATTCAATAATCCTAGTGTTTTCCTACTGGCGTGGAAGGAAAATTCCAACACTGAAAGCCTATATCAAATTATGGGGTAATTTGACGATACATTTGATTCAATTGTGCAGTAGAGTAGACATTTTTATGCATATATCCATGGCCATGACATTGGCATTGAGAACAATGTCAATTTTAACCGGGGAGGTAGGTAATGCTTGGATACGAATGGAGAAAATTTAAGTCATCAAAGTGGAAAATCAATTGAGGAAATGAGATATGAAAATTGATCATAAGATCAAGGAAGCATTCTGAAGCAAAAGAGAGGAATTCTCAAATAGAAAATATTTCTTGGATGGTGCGAAAATAGCACAATGATTGGTGATTTGGTGTGTGGAAAATTGATGAAAATTCCCTTTCTCCTTTAGATATTCTCTGGTAAAGTAATTGCTTAAGAGTTTGTACTTCGCCTTCTTCTATTTTTCCTTTAGTACATTACTGTTGTAATTTCCAAACTCACCAATTGTATTGTTTCATTGATTCAATAGTGGAATTTCTGCATTCGTATTCTACCATTACTTGTTAATGATTGGCAGATTTCAGATGAGTTTACCAAAGATGTTATAAACAATGTATTGAAAAAAACAAATAACCAAAGAAAAAACTCATGCTTTAAAGGAGTTGCTTTAGCTCAACACAACGTTGTGTTTGGGGCAGAATTTGCACAAGCATCTTTTGAAAGAGCTGTAGCAAAATTTCCTTGATGAGGTCGAAACTTTCGTTGTTGTTTTACATTAACACGAATCTCTGCCATATTGCAGCTATGTAGGAGTTGAAACTTGTGGCGCACGCAAAAACTGTACTGTCAAGGGGAGATTTGAGGGTTAAAGTAGAGCGTTGAGTGATATGGTATATATCTTGATGCATTTAGCATGAAACTGTCAATATTTATTTTTGAGCGTTATTGCTTCGTTTGTCTACATATTGCTTCGTTTGTCTACATAGTGCAACTCAGCAATGCTTCATTATTTGTGTAGCTCTCCTATTTATGTTTCCTGTTTATATCTATAAATCACTAAATTTGGCATCGGACACTGATATTGACACATAGATTACACCAATAATTGTTTAAGAATATAAATTGATTAAGTGTAATTATATGTATTGGCGTCACGATAGCGTTGGACACCGAACACGGCAAGACACATTCAATCTGAAGTGTCGTTGCTTTTATAGAAAGAGTATAACTATCCTTTTATGTGCATGTTTTAATGAGCATGGAGTGTTACAAGTGAGTAGACTTTTCCTAAGTTGGTAAATTTTGTCCTCCTATTGATGGAACAGAATTGATTTAGAGACTTTTACATATGATGGCGGGGTATATTTTATTTAGAGTCGGTCTCAATAGTTATTAATGATATTTTTGCTTTAACAACTGGAAGAGAAGCTAAGGGAAGCAAGGACCGCCCTTTACACAAAAATGCAAACAAAACAAATTAATTCAGCAAAATTTAAAGGGTCATAAAGAGAATGACATAAAAAACAAAAAAAATCTAAAAGAGATGACATAAATAAAGCACTGTTTACAATACAAATACAAGTGCAATAAAAAGGGTTATTCACAAACTATATTTTGAATAAACTAAATAAATACATCATCCGATCACTATTATAATTAAAAATAAACTTTTTATATTCATTCAATAAACTATACATATGATCAATAATATAGACCATAAGAATCATTTATTGAGTAAATCTAAAATGTGGATTTTTCTTAGATGAGGGACTAAAGTTTTTTTCTTTAAACAAAATTACTAATGTATCCAAAGTAAAGATATTGTATTTGACTTCATCTATGCCATCCTCCGTAGTCAAATTAGGGTTTACGCTTTAACATTCAAATTTCTCCAAAATCCCCCATTTTTATGCTTACCCAACTCAGAAAATTTTCAGTCTCTGTTACATTTCCGAGCAATAATAAATGGTGTTATGGTGCTTCCTTTTGCCAAATACATTCTATTCCAAAACCCCTTTCTCAAAAAGCTTCAACCTTTGCAAATCATTCTTCATGGGCATGTCAATTTCAACCAATTCAATCCATTTTCGCAAAACATTTCAACTTTTTCTGACAACTGTGAGAGGCTTTCATGGGAACGTTCCACCCAAGAAATTCTATTGGGTAAGCTTAAATTTGCTTTGAGGAATCATCAATTGCAAGAAGCATTGGAAACTTTTCGCGATTTTCGAAATCTTTATGGTTACCCTGAGGTTAATTTATTGAATCAGCTTATTGTTCAGTTGTGTTATTCTTCTAATAATGTTTTGGTGAGAAAAGCATGTGATTTGGTTTTGAAAATTGTTGATGAGAATTCAGGTTTGATTCATGTTGATACATTGACAAAACTTGCTTTGTCTTTGGCTAGAATGCAAATGCCGTCTCCTGCATTGGTTATACTTAGGTTGATGCTTAATAAAGGGTCTGTGCCATCTATGAATTTTTTGTCCTTGATTGTTTTTCATACTGTGAAGACAGAAATTGGAACATCTCTTGTATCGAATTATCTGTCTCAAGTTTGTGATTTTTATAATAGTTTGAAGGATAAAAAGGCGCAACATGCAATCGTGTTGAAGCCGGATACTTTGGTATTTAACCTTGTTCTTGATGCTTGTGTGAGGTTTAAGTTGTGTTTGAAAGGCTTGTGTCTGATTGAATTAATGCCGCTAATGGGGACAGTGGCTGATGCACATTCGATTGTGATAATTTCGCAGATTTTAGAAATGAATGGTTTGAGAGATGAATTGATGGAATTGAAATGTCATATTGATGGAGTTTCGGCGTCTTATGTTCGGCATTATCGTCAGTTCTATGATAGTTTGTTGAGCTTGCACTTTAAGTTTAACGACATTGATGCTGCCTCTAAGCTTGTTTTGGATATGAATGGCTCGCATAATTGTCACAATAATGAAGAATATAGGAATCACTTAAAAAAAACGAGCTTTATCGCCATTGGATCGCCTAATCTTAAGAATGCATTAAAGATACATATAGAGCCTGAGCTACTGCAGAAGGACACTGTGCTTAAATTGGAAGGTAGAGAAGGTCTTGTTTTTTATAAGGGTGGGAAACTTGCTCTTGGTAATAGAGCTTTGGCTAAGTTTATCATTGGTTACAAAAAAGATGGTAGAATTAGTGAACTTTCAAAACTTTTACTTAGCATTCAAGGGGAACTATACTCAGCGACAGGATCTGGGTTGTGTTCTGATGTGATCAGTGCTTGCATTCAGATGGGATGGCTTGAGTCTGCTCATGACATTTTGGATGACGCAGAGGCTGCCGGGTCTCCAATGGGTTGTGATATGTATATATTACTCTTGTCAGCATATCAGAAGGAGGGAATGCAAAGAGAAGCTCAGGCACTGCTAAAACAAATGAAAAAGATTGATTTGCACCCAGAATTGTCTGATGATGCTATTGACAAACACATCCTTTGTCGAGAAACATCAAATTCAGTTGGTAAATCAGATTTGGCTGTCGCCTTAGCTCAAATATTGAACGCTGAAAATCAAACAGATATTCCTTTAGTGTATAACTTCAATTCTTCGATCTTCTTTTTCTGCAAGGCAAGAATGATAGAGGATGCATTGAGGGCGTATAGAAGAATGTGCGAAATGAAAATTCAACCGACAAGTCAAACTTTTGCTCATCTCGTGTGTGGATATTCTTCTCTCGGTATGTATCGTGAGATTACGTTCTTGTGGGGAGACATCAAGAGATTCATGAAGAACAACTATTTAGTTGTAAATAGAGATCTATACGAGTTACTGCTGCTAAACTTCATTCGAGGAGGTTACTTTGAGAGAGTGATGGAGGTCATTGGCCATATGAATGACCGTAACATGTATACCGACAAGTTGTTGTACAAAAGCGAGTTTCTTAGACTTCATAAGAATCTTTATAGGAGTTTAAAAGCGTCGGATGCAAGAACAGAAGCACAAAGCAAAAGGCTTGAGCATGTTCAGGAATTTAGAAAATGGGCCGGTATTGATTAATTGTCTTGTAAATATTCGTGTGCTGATGCACGTGCATCTTTTCCAGCAGCAGGTATTGTGAATGTTGTGTCTGCTTGTGCTTATTTGAAGTATATTTAATTTTGATTCTGGCTCAACTTTAGCATTCCGGAAATTATGTGGAAATTTTTGTTTCATTAGTCATTTACTATACCATGATCCTAGGAATGAATTTCTTCACACTGATGGTGTAACTCTAATTACCCAATTTGAAATGGATTCACCATTTGATCTCTCAGCATGCAACTCAGATCAGGCTCTAAGCTTGAGAAGGTGCTTCGATCGGTTGTTTGGCATCCTTTAAAGATGGGGAGGCTGGGAGCTCTTTAGGCATGTAAAGGCATCAGAGGTTTACTGAAAATGGCAGTGCTGAGGGTAGGTGGATTGTGGGATTCTTGGGCCACATTGACCGTTCTAACAATCTCAATGCAGAGCTTCTGGTTGTGTTCAATGGTTTGAAGCTGGTGCAAAGAGGGATTACCTACTTGTTCTCAATGGGTGCTATCAGCCATGTCAAAGATCATTTCTCCTAGTTTCATATGCTTATGATTCTTTGGAGCAAAAATAATACTTTTTCACATTTAAACGGACTTTGACTGTGTTTGGTGTATTGCTTAAGTGTGTGTTTGGGAGTGCGTCTCAGTGACAGCCACCGCAAGTTTGATTGCATTTCACCATGGAAATGCACAAGCTACAAACTGTAGTCTCAAAAGGAATGTGTTCATGTTGATATGAAGAGATTGTTAGTCAGACTAAGTTTGGTTTCAAATGCCAATTGATATGAAAGCAAGTTTGCTTTTTCATTTTTCTTTTGTTGAAGAGATTTCATTTACGATTTTGCTCACTAACCCTTATATTGTGATAAGTGGGCGTACTATTTGTCCTTTGTGGTGGAATATCTGCAAGGATCCTCTAATGTGGCGTACCATTCACATGACTTGTCGTTTTGACTTTAGTCGCTTGCGCATGGAGAAGATTTTTCGCTGTGCGATTGACCTAAGTTGCGGTCATCTGGAAGAAATTGCTGTTAGGGGGTTTGGAACCGATGAACTTCTCAAATATATGGCTCATAGGTAATTAGTTTTGTTTGTTTCAATTCCAGTTTCATAATAATATAATAATTAATTTGTTATCAACTGTACTGATCCTTCTTGATATGTCATCTTGCTTAACGATGGTTATACTTATACATACTCTAAATTATAATTTAACTTAATATTATTCGTCTCATATTCTCCTTTTTAGCCATTTAGCATAATTTGCAATGCACTCAATTTAACTTCTTTTGTAACAACTCAAATAGATAGTAACTGGTGCTTCTATTTGCAACAGGGCAAGTCACTTACAACGGTTACGACTTTTTGGCTGGAATGAGATTTCAGTTAAAGGGTTGAGTGTATTTGTGAAGAGGTTTTCACTATTAGAAGAGCTTTCATGTAGCAACAGCCTACCTAAGGATTGCCTTGAAGTTATTGGTCAATGTTGCCCTCTTTTGAAGTCACTAAATCTTGAGAACTTGTTCTTCAATCAAAGTACTAATGGCGGGTTTGTGTACTCTTATGACGCGGGTGATAAATCATTTGTTATTGCAAAAACATTGTCTAGGTTACGCCATCTTGAGTTGAATGGATTTTTGTGTAACTATGGTGCATTGCTTGCTATTCTTGATGGCTGCCCTCTTCTTGAATCTCTTAACCTACGAGGTTGTATTTGTCCTAATTTCAGTCCAAGTTTGGGAAAAAGGTTTCGTGAGAAAATTAAAGATTTACAACTTTCAAATTACTTGTAGATGACAGTTACTACTATGATGATGATGGTTTAGCTTATATGGACACTTTTGAAGATACATAAGCTAATGATGATTGGGAGTATTAGATAATTGTTTGTGACCGTGAATTACTAATTCTAGGTTTTTAAGAACAGTGACGAGAATATTATTGTTTTTTTGGCATGCTTTCATCTCAAATGTTGATTATGTTGCTTTAAAGTAATTTTGTTAAGGACATTTGAAAGTCTGGTTTTATTTCTCAAGAACCTTGTATGCCAACATGGGCTTGCATGTTCTTAAATCAGATTATCTATCTTTTTTAATTTCATTCTTGAATGATTTTGCGGTTTTTTCATTTAGCTCCCGGTTGAAAAGATAGTGCTTATTGTTACAAGATTTTCCAAATACGAACTCGGGCAAACTGATCAACCTAGTTTCCCAAACTGAACGACTATGAACACAAATGTGTTGTGTTCTCTGCTTTCGATTGACTGGAATTCGATGAGCTTGTTTTAAGCTTCAATGTAAATGGACAACAAATGTGTCGTATTCTCTGCTTGTTTTAAGCTTCAACAAGGTTCTGACACAGCGTGCATGGACAACAAGGATTTCAGATAGATTTTAATTTAGTACTATGGAGGACTAATAATGTGATGAGTTTATCATGGTTTTTTTTTCCCCTTAAAAATAGAAAGCAAAGTTACATTTACCAAATTTTTAAGATTACAGAAAACCTGGCAAAAATTGCATTTTCGATGTTAACATCACAAACACCTAAGCTCCAGATCATGTCACTGGCTGCTGGAATAATTTATGGGTTGAGTGGATTTTCTTTATACAAAAGAAAGAGGAACCTTTTTTTCTTGTCTTCCTAAGATAGATGATGGTCATATAATGAAGTTTTTCATTTCATATTGCTAAATGATTGTCCACTATGAAAGAGTAGTTGTAAGGACTTAAAGTTCAAGCCACCGTGTGCCGCAATATGCTGAATGCAATGTTAAGTGCTTACTAGAAAAATTACCCATCTACTTGTTAAATCCACTGTCTGTAAGCAATTGAAGGGGCCTATTGAGCAATGTTCCGAAATGGCCCAATAGAAGATCGAAGAAGAAAAGGAACATATATAAACCAAGAAGTTGATGTTGTTAGAAAGAAGTAAAAGAAAATAATGGAAGTGAAACAGAAGAAAAAAGAAGTGAGCGAAGAAGCGAAGGAGAAAATCTCAGATAGACTATCAAATCTAGAGAATCTATGGTTTCCACGCGCACAACAATCCACAGCCACACTCGCTTCTCAACGCAAATCCATCTTCCACTCTCTTCTCACTCGCGACCCATCCCTCTTCCTAGAACGCTACGGTTCCAATCTCACTTCCACCGAATTAACCGAATTCGAAACCCTAAAGGACGATTACGAGATTAACTGGCATGTGACGCGGTTGCAAAGCGTCTTGACTCCTCCGACGACGGAGGAGTTGAGGAGGAAGGCGGTGGTGGCTAAGAATAGGAGGAGGGCTTATTTGGATAAGTTGATGGTTGGTGGAGTTTATTTTTCGGAGGAGGCGATGAGAGAACGTGAGGCTTATTTGCATTATGAGTATGTTGGCAAGTTTCAGGATAGGTTTGGGAGGAGGATGGCTAGGCCGGGTGAGAGGTGGTCTGATACACTTTTGAGGAGGTGTGAGGAGGCAGCTATTGTCGCTAAGATTAGAAGGGAGCAGGAGAGGATTGGTGTGCCCAGAAGTGAGTGGATTGGTAATGAAGGACTTCCAGAGGAAGAGGAAGAGGAAGAAGAAGAAGAAGAAGATGATGATGATGATGATGATTTTGAAAAAGACGAGACTGTGGAGGTATTACTCTTTAAACTATCAGTCTATGAAGCACTATCACTAAACATGACATTGACACTAACAAATCAACACTAGGACACCGGTTCAATCTATATTGAGAAAATATAAGTAATAGAATATAATCAACTGTGTCGGTGTTATGTTGGTGTCAAACACTGAGCATGCCTTTGATATGTGTTTGTGTTACAGTTACTGTCTTTTGAAGATTTTGTTTTTCATGCTAGGTCAATTATTCATTTAGGATTTATTTTGTTTTTGAGTAGCCATATTTTAACCTATACTATAGGGAGAAAATAGGATAAAGAATCGCTCTAAATGAAGTGAAAAACAAAAGGTACAGGTAGAGAACAATTCAATGGGACAATGTTGATCAATTGCTAGACTTAGGTCCTGTTTGGATAAACAACTTAGTTAGGCGCTTATAGCATTAGTACTTATTCTTGTGTGTAAAGCGGTTTCTATACCAAAAGATAAAATTAAGTCAAACTATTTTCATATTACCTATAAGCTGTTTTCATAGGCTGTAGAAATAAGTTGATAATAGCTTATGGACATGTTATTACTTGTTTTATAAGCTCTTCCGAACAGTCTCACAAGTGCTTATGTCAGTAGATAAATTCAAATAAGTCAATCCAAGCAAGCCCTTATTTGCAACAAAATAAGAAGGATTCTAAATTACCAATTAATCTTTATGCATGTGGCTTGCAGCAATTATTTATGTATACAACAATAGTTCTATTTTCTCACATTTTGCAGAATTTATATAATTGGTTAGGTGGTTGTAGTTGGAACAGGAAGGCTTAGTTTAAATAGTTGAAGGGTTAGAAACTAGAAGGGGAACCCTTTGGTGAAAGGCCTTGGAAGCAGAATTCTCATTTTTTCCGCTCATGTTTTGCAGTATTCAACAATACAAGTGTGCCTTTACTTTCTATCTTCCGTTAGTTTTATTCGTTCTTAACTGCTTTTCTGTGATAAAGTCCGACCTTCTGAATTTTCTATTCGGGGAAATGGATGGAGTTAAAACCTTGGGGCATTCAGTTGAACTCGTGTAGAAAATGGCCTTTGATCATTGGATACCATTGCCTAAGATCAAGAGTCGAGCCACTTATAAAATCGTCCAACTTTACTACTCTGGCTATCAGCGTCGAGTTAACTGCCTGACTAAATTGTTTGTGTAAACTCGGGTAGTCTTGCGTAGAATTGTGAGTTTGAGGACAATTGAACTGGTCGGCAATATTGATTAATGATTATTCACCCCAGGAGGTTCAACGCTTTCTAAGAAATCCAAAATACTACAATTGAGTGATAAGACTGTGATAAGATTTCTTGCAAATTGCAATAAACCCAACAGGCCTATGTGTTGATTGAACCCAACCATGAATCCATGATTAGTTGAAACCTGTCTCCACCAAGCTAAATCCAGCTCCAATGAGGGTAACTTAGTCCCACCATCCTTCACACATTAGTAAAACTTGAACCTTGTGATCTGCAAATCTTCTCTCTAGTACATATAAAATATTAGCTTCACAATTAAGACTTCTCGTTGCAAGTCTGCAATGGACCCAACAGGCCAATGAGGTGAATGAACCCAAACATGATTAGGTGAAACCTAGGTTCACCGAGCTGAATCCAGCACCAATGAGGGCAACGTAGTCGCCCCATCCTTCACTCTATAGTAAATTCAAACCTGTGATCTGTGTCAAATTGTCAATTTGCCTATCAATTTTGAACTTGTTATGTTCTTTTTTCGGACCATCATATACAGTGGAGGAATATGTGCAAGAATTTAAGGTCCTAGTCAAGGTTTTGCAACTCGAGAGTTTACCTCAACTCGTTTTGCCCAGGTAAACTCGACTCAAGAACTCGTACGAGTTTACCAAAAATTAAAATTATATAAAATTTATTATATGCATGACATATATAAGCTAATATAATATTGTAAATAGGTCAATAATGCAAAATATGACTTAATTACAAAGGCAAATTATATCAAACTACCACGTTATGCTCAACTTAACATCAAAATACAAAAATTAACGCAAAAAAACAAGTTTCACAAGTTCCTAAAGTTGTTAATAAAACTATCTAAAAAATAAACTAGTTAATTTCTTCAAAAGGTCAACAAACACCACCACCGCAACCCTAACCGGTGTCAAAATCTGAATTTCCACCATCGGAATCACAACCCTAACTGGTATGTGCTCCTCTGTTCATGGTTTAAGAACGCAGAGAAGAAAGAAAGAAAAAAAACGTATCATTTCAGAAACAACATGTTATTGTAAAAGTAATTATTTAGTAAACGTTTTAGTCTTTGAGCTTGTAGAAAAGGAATTGGATTTTGAAAAAAATGAGCCAAAAAAAAGGGCCAATTTTATTTTTATTTTTTTTAGATGTAAACTCGGTCGAGTTTACACGAATTTACCGAGTATTAACTCGATCAAACTCGTCAAACCTTCTGATTTTACCAGAAACCGAGTTTACCTCAGAGTTAACACGATTTTGGTACCTAAACACGTAAACTCGGTAAATTCGGAGAGTTAACACTCGATTTGCGGAACATTGGTCCTAGTGGCTCGAGCATTGGTGACTGAGGAGTAAGTTACTGGGGTATTTCCTGGGAGGGTAAACAGAATGTGAAGAGTAGAGTTCTTACCTGTAATCCCACAAAAATGAAAATAGCTGTGGAAGAAGAGCTATGAAGCACATACTTCTATAAAAATTGTTTAGTCTCAATTTCATGCACTGTGTGTTGGTAACCCAAGAATTGAGTAGAATAGAAATAACAATTTGATTGAGAAAATAGGAAAGATAAGAAAGAGAACTCTCCTCCAAAGGTTTTCCCCTTTTCCAATAGAGTCACTACTCCATTCACAATTTTATAAATGATCAATGATACCCTCTCTAACTCCATAACCTCCCTATCTATACATAATAGTCCTAACTACCCCCATTAACTAATAACTTCCCTAACTAGCTCCTTAACAACTTTAACTACTCTAATATCTTTATTCTATAGAGAAATGCTAGGAATGCTCTCTTTCTACCACTCCCTCAAACACCCACTCTCCTATTGGGTGAAACCCATGTGGGTCTCACCACTTTATGTGGGACTCATTTCAAAAGTGCGGTACTCACGTGGATTTCAACCAATAAAAAAGTGGGTGTAAGAGAGTGTCCATAACACTCCTCTTATTCTATATCTAACACTATGGATATGTACTGGGTTTCAAGCATTAGTCAGATACAGAGTAGTATCTGAAGGGAAACCATTGGATCTGTTTTGTGGTTTTACCCAGCCAATATAAAGCCTCACATTCTTGGACCCTGCTTGAAGTAGTTCTTGCCAACCCTACTACTAAGACAGATGCACAAGGAGGAATTAGTCTGTCAAACAAGCAGCAGCTCGCAGCTGCACCCACTGTGAAACAGAGGAGTGCCACCTTGTATATCAAGAGTATTTTAAATGACAAGAAACGGGGTACTTCCATTGTGGCGAACAGAGTTGGAGCTGGTGCATCCCGAGACCACTGTTGTCTAGAAAAGAGAGCATGGTAGTTACTATTGTGAGAGAAGATGTACAAGTGAACGATGAACAGAGAGACTGTCCAACCGAGGGGCAGAAGAAGCATTATGGGATGATAAACAGTAGAATTATGCCGAGGGATTTCTCAATTGCCAAGGTGGAATTTCAAGGGGACGGGGTAGTTGATAGAACACATCAAGTTATAGATTTAGTTGTCACTGGATATAGAATTAGTTGGGTGATTATAGTTAGAAAGAAAGTTAAGTTTGATTAAATAGGCGAAGAGGTTGAACATAAAAGGGAGGGGGATTCAGATATAGTTTTGGAAACATAGAAAACCATTGGAAGGAGAATTCTCACCATCTTCTCTGTTTGTAGTTGTAAATAATAGAATTGTCCTGTTTGATGAATATAATCTAACTTAACTGTATTGTATTTCAGTCTTGTCTTATTCGAATATGTTGCATACTCTCAACTGCAAATGACCATTTAGAATATACTGCGTGATCTTTTTCTACATTTAATATCATCTGCTTAGTTGTTTATTTTAATCTTGTATCTTACATGGAGCAATCAATGACATGGTAAACTGGTATATCTAAACAATAAACAGTTTGAGAGTCGCTAAAACTATGTTGTTTTTTAATCCACTGTTTCTTATCTTTTGGGCTTTGGGGAGTTCAAGTATAATGGTATAACCGTATGATTTGTGGACTGATCATCTCTTTCTTTCCTTTTATTTCCGCTACCGGCAGAGACACGCACCTCAGCCTGATGTAAGCGACAATGGCACATCTGATCCAGCTCGAGTGAGACATGATGTAACTGATAACGGCACATCTGATCCAGCCAGAGCGAGGCAGGATCCAACCTTATCTTCAGAAGAGTTGGAGGACCGGATGAATCAATTTACTTACATCATGCAGCAGAAGTTTCTATTAGGAGAAGATCACGAACATGTAGATTACACTAAAATAGATAATGATGAGACCCTTGACGACCATTGGCAGAGGGAGGCCAATATTGATGCAGAAGAAAGATATTTTGCTGATGATTAAGTTTTATCAGCTTAATAGTGCAGAGTCAGATATGTAAATATTGCTTAACTTTTACTCCGTTTGCCAATCTTCAAATCTATATTATACTTAAATTAACGGATTGTGTTTGTAATACTCATTACTGAGTGGTAACTTGCTGTTGGTAGAGTTTTATTTTCCCAAGTTGGGGTGAACTGGGACCCACCCGATCTTTTGTTGGTTTGGTGAAGATATGCCTCCTATGTCAATATTAAGAGGTACATTTTCAGCAATCTGATCAAAAAGCAAGTTTCTTTTGTATGCTGTCCAAAAACTGTAAACTTGCGTTTAAATCTAAAATAACTACATTTCCTTTTGATCTAGACATGTCATGTGGCTCAGGGTCAGAAGGAAATGTAGAGAAAATAGAGAAAAACTCTAATATTCTCGAAGAAAGTTGTTATTATTGAATTCTTCAATGTTTGAGTATTGCTTAAACACTTGGTTATGAGCCTTATTTATACTACTCTAGGAAGACTCTACATTACAAACTAGAAATGTCTAGAAACATCGATTACAAGAAAACTCTAGAGACATGGATACTCCGGTTCATATGACTAGAAGGATCTAGAAACATTAAGATTTCCCTAATGCATAATTTATTTTATTTAGTAGAGTATCTAGTAGCTTCCTTATTATTCTTTAATATTCTAGAGACTTCCATATTACTTTTTAGTATTCTAGAGACTTCCACATTATTCTTTAATGTTTTAGAGACTTCCACATTATTCTTTAGTATTCTAGAGACTTTCATATTATTCTTCATCATCCTCTATCATCATGTTTTGCCAATGGATGTTTAATTGTATAACTCACCAGCTACAGCACATGCAAATTTGGTGGTCAAACATTGATATTACTTTCTTTATTTTATTTTTTAAATGCTGACATTACTAATTTTGTATGTTAACAAAAGTTGCTCATTTTAGACGAATCTGTTG
>Ga0315914_1006408_pt1 | contig 16673 bp, 6 predicted proteins | sample MpolenodulesMG_FD_203920 | JGI IMG/M metagenome (GOLD analysis project Ga0315914, IMG submission 203920) | Medicago polymorpha root nodule microbial communities from Los Angeles, California, United States - elongated nodules | ecosystem: Host-associated > Plants > Roots > Nodule | place: USA...
CACCCCCCCCCCCCCCTCCCCCCCCCCCCACCCCCCCACCCCCACCCCCCCCGCCCCGCCCCGCCCCCCCCCCCCACCCCCGCCCCCCCGCCCCCACCACCCACCCCCCCCCCCCCCCCCACCCACCCCACCCCAATTTTCCAGAAAACCATACATATTTGCATTTATTTTTATGCGCATCTCTAAATTCATATTGAAGGTGGGAAAGTTTATCTCTGGTATGAGGGACAAAATATAAAGGGCCCAATTGAAGTACAACTTGGCTACCCCCAGCTTGGACTTGTTTGGTTGGGTGTGATTCAATATATATATTCGAAGAAAAACGAAAAACAAAAGGAATATGCTAATATTTAAAGATATTGGGAGAATAGTATTTATATGCATGCTAACACCTACTTTCCTTGCTTGGTTATTTTTGTAGTGCTGGTAGAGACATGGCTAATTGTCTTTACTAGTCGTTTCTATAAGAATCAATATTTTCCCATCCTTTATTTCTTAATTAATTTTCACTTTTAATTAAAATTAATTAACTAGAAATACAAAATTAAGAGAAAAAATTGTTGCAAAATGTTTTTTGAGATATTTACCATCTCTATTAAAATTAAAGCATATACAAATGTTTTCTTTTTTTAATTAAGTGCAGTTTAGCACATATATTGTCATTGTTTGACCTTTTGAGCTTTAGGATCCACTCTATAAATGCATGTACCCCATGCATACTTCTTCTAATGAGGCTTATAGCTGGATTCACTTTTTTGGGTAGTATTATAGCTGGATTCATTATTCTTCTTATCTTCAACAAAATATGTTTATTCCATCACATTGTACTTTTCTTTTTTCAGTTTTTTGGTTTGTGACGATTGACTAGTTTCTTTCTTCAATTTGATTTACTTGCACTATCAGTTATATATAATATATATCATTGCCAATTCTAAGAGAAATTTATCCAATATATATAATTTTTTTTATATAAACGAACTTATTTAATAACACGATAATATATAACTAAGTTGTAGTAATATGGTAATAAAAAAAATAGTTTTTTAGTAGATAAATAAATAAGTTTTTATTTGAAAGAAAATAAATAAGTTTTATATTTCAATAAAATGAACTTTAATATATGAAATAAAAAATTAACATCTTTGAAAAATATATACTGATGGCATTTTTTTTTATTATTCAGCTCACTTTTATAGAAAAATATTTAAATATGAATTAATTTATATGTTTGACAAAAATATGAATGAATTAATTTATATTCTATCATTTTTCATCAAAAATCAATTATCACCGCCCGTAAATATACGCAGAATCGCTTCCAACCGTGTCTGACGATATTTTGCTTTTGCTTTCGAACGCTTTGCTATGTCTGCTAAGGAAAAAAATTTGTACAAGCTAAGCTAGAGACACTGATTTTTTTTGGTCTAGTAGCTTAGTGACTAGAAATTCACCTCATACAGGTGAATAAATGGGGTGTTTGAGGTTCGCCCGCCCCTTGCATATAATATGCAACATCCCTGCCAACTGATCGTAGCTCACTGATGAGTAAAACCGCAAATGTACGGTTCTACCGAAGTAGTAAAAAGAGAGTATCGTTTCAACATGAAGTTGTTCAATTTAATTAACTTTTAGAAGATGATTAGAAGAAAGTTCAGTTGTAAAGATTGGATTTTTAAAAGAATAATAAAAAGCGTCTTGGAATATCTTGAAAACCAATCCTAATTTTATACATAATCCTAATCAAACCAAGCCATAAACTCTAATTTTATATAAATCTACTTTCTAATCTATTTCACCGTTTTTATAATAAATTAACAAATACCAAACTCATAAAGCGACAGTGGAGGGTTAGTATTTGTTAATTCATCATCTCAAATATCAATTCATAAAGCGACAACGGAGCTTTGATATTGGAACAGGTGAAATTAGACAAAGGTTGCAAAACATGAGAATAGTCTAGCAAACCTTGAGACATATAAAGTTTCGTTCTTCAAGGATTCTAATAGCAATCAACCATGAGAATAGGTGTGGTTGCTAGAGGAACACACTCACTGCACCTCGAGAGAGGCTTTGATACGCCAAAGAGAAACTTGTCTTTAGAAAGTAGGTCGAATATAAAGTCATGGTTTAGGGTTTGTTTGTGAAGGATTCGTTATTACGATGAACCAATAATCCCAAGGCGCTTTCTATTATTATTGTTTTAAAACCTTTAAAACCCAGTCTTTACAATCAAACTCTCTTCTAATCATCTCTTAAAAGTCAATCAAATTAAACAACTCCCTGTTGGAACGATACTCTCTTTTTACTACTTCGGTAAAACCGTACACTTGCGGTTTTGCTCATCAAGAGTGTAATTCAAGCATCTTTAAGGGAAGGGGGGTAATTTACTCTTATCATTTTTATCAGGTTTCCTTTTTGACATGGTTAAACTATTGGTATGGTCTTGGGTTAAGTCTAAGGTTAAAGATTTTTCTTATGGTTATTATCATTGGAGCACTCAACCACTTAAATGTCTATGAGAGAATTAAACTGCTAATTGATTTTTCTGTAATCTTTAACATTCGTTTATTCTCAATCATAGCATTCCTTGTGTTGTGATTATTCTCAATCATAGCATCCCTTGTGTTGTGATTGTGTTGTTTTAATATACCATACTTCTTGGCTTTTTAAGTGATAAATTCATGGTAAAAAAGTCAATTTTTAAAATTTAGAGATGTTAAATACACTATTTTTAAGATAAAGTTTCTTTTTTAGATTTTTTTATCAAGTGTTCTAAGGACACTTGTTAGTATTTTTTCCTTAAAAAAAAATATTATCATTTTTATTTTGGTTTGATGGCCTATTGTTTAGATGTTTTAATATATCATATTTTTTGCTTTTTAAAACTAAAGTCAATTAATTTTTTTAGAAAAAAAAGTCAGTTTTAGTAATAAGTAGATATATACATAGGATATTGTTTGGTAGAAGTGTATGTTGAGCATGTTTTTGCATTAAAGAGGAGAAGAAAGCCCATGGCATAACCATCATGTATTACTATAATTTATGCATGGACTAAGGAATGGAGCAATAGATACTCCCAATAGAGTCTCATGTTTCAAGAACCCCAACTTATATAATTCATTCTAGCCAGTAAATATGATTCCTTCCTTGTACAATTTTGTACATTGAATCTGCTGCTCTCTTCCTGATATGCCATCTCGCATCTCCCTCCCACAATTATTATTGTGGTACATATAGATATCAATTAAATAAGATTAAGATAAGGAGGTTTTCCAATTAATTTTCCTAATATTTGCAAGCGGTGGAACATTTTTTTGGAATTCTTAGTGGGCCTTGAAAGGGCAAAACAGTAGCAGATAGATATTGTATCAGCAGTAGAAAATAAAACAAAGGAAAGAGTAGATAAAAAACTGCAAATATACATGAAGATTGCTTTTCTGACATTCATAACTTCACAATGACACAAGAAAATTACTCAAAAGTCCTTAGCGGTAGTTAATTACCATTGACAAAGCCGGCAACAGTTAACTGCTGCTAGTGCCAGCGGTAGTTAACTACCGTTGTGTTCGTAACATATTCAAGACAGAACCCAGGTTTCAACCACTCTATCATCACCATCTCTCTCTAAAAATTCAAAATTTTCACTCTCTCCCTCTCTCTAAAAAAAAACTCTACTAATTTTAGTTAGTATATATGTTTATAATTTTAGTTGTAGTTTAATTTTTAAATTTTGATTTTTTTTAAATATTGTTATGTTGTAGATCTGAAATGCTATTAACAAGTATTATGAATACTTATTATAATGGAGTTATATTGCTTAAATTTATATATTTTTTTTGAATTTTATAAATTTTTTAGGGTTTGATTTTTTTATTTTTAATATAGTTATGTTGTAGATCTGAAATGCTATTAACAAATATTATGAATACTTGTTATAATGGAGTTATATTGCTTAAATTTATATTTTTTTTTTCGAATTTATAAATTTTTTAGGGTTTATTTAAGATTTTTAGGGTTTATGTAAAATTTTCACTACAAGTGTTTGAATGAGTTTTTCATTGATTATTTTTAATTTTTTTAATTGTGTAGATTTGAAATAATGGTCGGGTGTATCGACGTTCATGCACAATTCAATGGTGGAGAACCTCAGAGGTTGAAGGTTCGGTGCCTTGGTGTAACGTTAAGAGGTCTCAAGGATCAACTGAATGAATTCAACCAAGGAGTCAACCCCAGAGACACAATGAGGGTGGAATACGTTCGGTATAAACGTCCAACGCTCGACGAGGGGAGAATATCATTCACTTGGGTGGAATTAACAAATGACGAAAACGTGAAGAACATGTTTTGGGAGCACAACATGCTCAAGTGGATTGATATGCGGGTAACGTCGCTGAGATCAACTGAAGATATTATCAAGAGTCTGATTCCGCTAGAAGATCGTGATTAGGTAGGGAAATGTACCTTCTAACTACAACAATTGTCTTCCTTTGAATGAGGTAATTCGAACTTGTTAAACGGCAGGACTCAAACATTCGTCCGACATTTCTATTGTTCCTTTCAAAAGATTAAATTCTTGTTAGGCTGGTTTAAATGAAGGTATTGAAGTGTCAAGGAATGCACCTCATTCTTTTGACACTTGAATACCGTCATTTAAACCAAGCCTAACAAGAATTTAATCTTTTGAATGGAACAATAGAGATGTCGGGGGAATGCTGGAGTCCTACTGTTTAGCAAGTTTGAATTTACACCATTCAGAGGTAAGATAATTGTTGTAGTTGGAAGGTATATTTCCGAATGTAATGTAATGTAATGAATTTACCACTTTTCGAATTTATTTATTCATTACGCAACTTTTATTCGAATTCATGTTGGACTTAATCAGTGTTTATTCGAATACGCAATTTTTAATCGAAATTATTCAATACACAATTTTAATCGAAATTATTCAAAACACAATTTTATTCAAAGTACCATAATGTCAACCAAAATGCGCGCGACACAAAAAAACATAAAAAAAAAAGTCCAAAACAATTAGGCATTAGAAGCCATTACATTCATTCTTCCTCGTCACACAAGTCAATCGGGTTGCCCGCTACAGTCCCCAGGGCACCTTCTTTTGGTTGAGGACCAAAATAGCATGTCCTCCCGCTCCTCCTCAACCTCGACTGATTGTACACCGGCACCTTCGAATCCTTCTTTTTTTTCGGAACCATCACAAACAATTTCGTGCCATGTCATAGGCGATTTTTCTTTCTTCTTGTCATCACCCTGAACGTTACCCTGATTCTGAGACATATCTACATAAAAAAAAAATTGACGATCAAAATCTAAACTAAACAACAATGCCATAAACTCATAAAATCATAAAATCAAAAACTAAACCTAAACTATCATCAAAACCTACACATAAACCTAAACCTAAACAATTCTAACAATTCTACAACAATTCATCAAAACCTAAACCTAACAATTTAATAAAACTTCTATAAGAATTCTAATAATTCATAACAACCTAAACCTAAACAATTCTAACAATTCCTAACAGAATTGTATTCTAAACAACATATAACAAATCAATACAAAATCATCATCAAATCAAAACAATATCTAATTTCTAACAATTTCTAATACCTAACAATTTCTAACAATTCCTAACATTTTCTAACACAATTATATTCTAAACAACATATAACAAATCAATACAAAATCGTCATCAAATCAAAACAATTTCTAAAACCTAAATTTGTCAAAAATATTCCAAAAAATCTAACAATTCAATAACAAAAAACCAATGCATTAGGATTCAAAATACTTACTTAATTTTGTGATTGAAATTGGCTTAGAATGACTTATGCTTTGTGAAATTCGCACCTAAGAAATAATAAAAATGCAACAATGGAGTTTTGAAAACTCCTATGTCTGTTTTGTTCATATAAACAGATCAACGGCAGTTAACTACCGTTGACACCAGCGGTTGTTAACTGCTGCCGACTTTCTCAACGGTAGTTAACTACCGCTGGGGACTTTTGGGTAATTTTCTTGTGTCATTGTGAAGATATGTATGTCAGAAAAGCAATTTCCAATATATATACCTCAAAACTCTCCATGTTTTTTCCTAAGAAAAAACTCCATGTTTTTTTTTCCTTTCAAGTAGTTCATCGGTTAGAATTCACCTTTTTCAAAGTGAATAAGCGGGGTATCCGAGGTTTGAACCTCGGCCCCTGCATAAAATAATGCATGTTCCCGCCAACGAAGCTATGCTCACGAGAACAAAACTCTCATGCTATTAATTGACAAACCGGTATATTTCGTCTGCACGAAATATAGTACTATTGCTCTGTTTTATTTTTAATTGTTGTTTTTTTTAGAGGGAAAAAAATCTTTTTATTTTGTGTTTTTATATTTCAATACCATATTAGTATTTTTTTTTTTATATAAGGAATTATTATTTGTTATTAGAATCAATAATCAAATCAAATGATATTAAAGAAGGAAGAGAGGGAGGGAGTACATTGACAGTGATATTAATATCTATCAATTGCAGAACAATTTGTTGGCACTAAAATACTAATATATTGTGCTTAAAAAAAATTGGGCAGCTATAGCTATATGAATATATTTCATAAATTTGCCTAATTATAATTATAAATATAACAAGAACATTATTTATTTGTACAGGTTGTATGGATTGGTACTAAGCCTAGATAATGAATGCAGTGTATATATTATTGAGGGTTAGTCAAAGATATATATATATATATATATATATATATAAGATGGAAATCACTTAAGAAACTAGAAAGAAAAACAAATTAATAGGGGGGCATAGTAGTTTTCTGTTGATGTATTCCACAAAGAAAGTGATGGGGAAAGTGAGATGTAGAAAGAAAGCAGGTCCCATTCACCTTTTGCTGTGGTATAGGGTCATTTTAAGTGTATGCAATATAGAAAATAATGGGGACCTATAGAGAGACTCTTGAACAAAAAATAAAGTTGGAGAGGGAGGGTCTAGGTGAGAGAGGGTCCATATGTGATAATAATGGAAGTTGCCCTCATCCTCTCTGGATTTGTTCCTACAAAGTTTGAAATTTTAATTTGGTTGCCCCTTACCTTACAATATTGCTTCAAGCTTCAAATGAGAGAATAAATTTGCAAGCAAAGCTTGATTTAGACTAATGAATACTATTAATGTCAAGTGGCCGCATAGAAATAGAAATGAAAGAGAGAGCATGCCCTCTTGCAAAACAAAAATTTGATAAATGAAAATTCATGCGAGCTAGGTATCAGAGACTCACCATGATCATATAAAACTTCTCTAAAAAAATGATCATATAAAACCTCAATGCTAAAAAAACACCGATACAAATACACTTGACTAGTTGACTTGAAGTGCCCTCTTGCAATTTTGCAAAACATCATCCTACCTCATGATCAAATTTTACATCCAAGAAAGGTATGTGTCATTAGAATGACAAATAACTAATTATAGCAACAAAAAAAAATAAAATCAATGTCATGTTTAGCAACTAAATATGATGTCAATTCCTAACCTATGATTATCCGACAAATTTTAACAGGCTGTTTTTTAAAACCCATCAATCCCTTTCTTTAAAGTGTAACCTCACTTATTGACTAATCAAACACAAGCAACTCGTTGAAGGGATTAGACTTTTATTAAATATTCAACATTAGAGTATCTAAGCACATCATTATTTATGGGTTTCTATAGCTAAGCTAACTCTTGCCCAATCAAATTAACTTTAAGATTATACATTTACAGATCAATATGAAAAGATAGAAATTTTACTTTAAAGGTGGACATGAGTGATAACTAGACAATCAAAATATTATTTAAATTTACATATGGCAAAAAAATGTTTTTGTTTGAATAAAAAGGAAGACTAGAAGTAGAAAGAAACGTTCATAATGAAAGGTTGCTACTAATATGGACAACCATATTAGGTGGTATATGTAGATTATTAGATTCATCTATGTTCTCGGAATATGAATCTTGATGCTCAACCAACGAAGACCTGTAACTACTCACATTCATTACAATGTCCTACCAGAACCACTCACAAGCACCACCCCAGCACCTCCCCCTTGTATTGTATTATTTTATTCATGTCACGCACAACACGTCTAATTGTTAATATTTAGTATTTTAAATATACGATGAAAGAGTTCAACCTAAAAGATTAGTTAATTAGATACAAAAATTTCATGATTTAAATATACAATAACATTGATCACTTGTATTTACTCAATGTAAAATTCTAATAACTTATTTCAACCACTGTCATCAACAAAAAACCAATTGTTAGTTTGAGCGAAATGACACATTAAGAATAAGTTTGTCAAAGAAGATGAAGTTTTTATTTTTTTGTTTTGAAAAAGCAAAAATGAGATATATATTAAACAACTCTAGGCGCTAAAGCACAAGGTGCAAAAGAAAGAATTAGAAATGTATAAATACGAGTGCAAGAACTTTTTGAAAAGAAGTGACAGGTTTTAATCTCTATCATACTTTCAACATTAAAAGGGATTATTACATTTTAAATCAAGGATTAAATGCACTTAACCATCATATTCTCACTGATTTACTATTTTAGTCTACAAATTTTTAAATTTATGAAAATTGTTTTCACTATTTTAATTTGAAACCTATTTTTATTGAAGTTGAAATATTGAGTTGACGAATCACCCATACTATTAGTATATTTTCGAAAATTCCTATATTAGTGAAAGTTGAAGTTTTGGTCCACCCAGACCCAAAATAAAATAGAAAAACTGAAAGGAGTGGACCCATTTTTTGTGCTATGGAACACGCCCACGTGGCAGTCATATCAGTAGGGCCCAGAGCCCACGGCCTCGGTTATGGATATATCGATTGGCTCTCTGCCCTACACACTCACTTCTCTCTTCTAATAATTCCGGCCACACCTTCTCAGATTCCGCCATTCTCAGCTCAATTTTTTAAACTTTTTTCATTTTAACTTAAATGTAGTTTTGATCTTTGGTGGTATCCACTTTTAATTGATTAATTTTGTCTTGTTTGAGAATTTTTTGCCAACTAGTGATTTTAATAGTTCAATTTGATTAGGTAACAATAAATTAGATTAAACACGTGAAAACGAATGCTTAATTGAGGAGAGATTTTAAAAAATGGGGTGTAAAATTGAGGTATGGCCAAATATTTAGAGCTCCTAGAAGATCAATTGAAATGATTATAAAGATTTTTAGTAATCAACTTATTTCCGGGTGAAGATCCTCTCCGTTTTCTAAATAAATGGAGATTGTCAATTACTATAGTTTTGAAGTAAATATGTGATATTAATGTTTTCAATTCTTGAAATATGTGCATTTATATCATATATTTACTTTAAAACTATAGTAATTGACAATCTCCATTTATTTAAAAAATGGAGAGGATCTTTACCCCTTATTTCCGTACTATCAAATTAGATGCTCATGACCATGGATCAAGATTTCTGAAATGAGTTGAGGATCAAAATTATACAATTATAAATGAATGACCAAAATTGTAATTTGATTAAGGATTTTGCTAACAAGTGTTATGATAGCACTTGTTAAGGATTTAAACATGAAAATAATTATAAATTTTATGTAGTAAAAATTACTTTTTAAGTTTTTATTGCATTGCATTGAATGTATCATTTCTTTTTTAAACTTCTTAACAAATATTTTAGACAACTTTTTTTTTTTACGGAAAATGCCTGAGACATTTGTTAACATTTCTTTTGAGTCTTTTATTTACAACTACTCCAAACTTTTAAAAATAAAAATAATAATTTCACATACCCATTCCCCGAACTAAAAATAATTTCATATACTCATTCCACCCTTCATTATATCATATATACGTGCAACAGCTTCTACCCTCACTTCACTCTTTTCTTCTCTTAACTCTCCGATTCGATTCTACAAAAAGCATAGCGCACGATATCAACATTGCCCAGTGCGTAGTTTAGCACGTAACAAGACCTAGTACATTACACACTGCAAGATCAACATGTTACATTGTCTTAACACTTCAGGAAATCTAGTAGGAGGAACCATTTCCGACATGACAGTGTTGGAAAGACAAAGAGCAAGGAAGAAGTTCCAACATGAACAAGATCACGAACACCGACATTACTTTCCCGGAAATGGTTTCTCTTCTTCACAACAATTTTTGATGGTTGGTTGTGATTCTGCTCTTGGTGAAGTTGTAGCTAACTCTATGAAACCCGACCCCGGTTTTGAAAACTGCGAAGAAACCGTTAAGAAAAGGAAAGCTGATAACAAGGTGGATATCAAGTCCAAAGACAAGAGGATCAAAGTGAGTGTTGAAGAAGGTGAATCCAAAATCACTGAGCAAACAAAGGGACAGAAGAATACAAAGATGAAAAACAAAGAAAATTGTGATGACGTTGGTTCCAAGGAAAATTCAAAAGGTTCAGAGATTCAAAATCAAAAGCCTGATTACATTCATGTTCGAGCACGTCGCGGTCAAGCTACTGATAGTCATAGCTTAGCTGAAAGAGTGAGTAAAAATTAACAATTCTTATCTTTCACTATTTTTTTCTTAATTTGTCATTACATGGTTAATAAAAAGTGATTATCAATACACTCATTTTGCACAATTGATTTGATAGTAAAAAATGTTGTAACACGGTGAAGAAGTTAGTCCGACGATCATGATTGATGGATAGTGTAAAAACATTTTACGTATAACAATTAACAAATTTATATTTTACTTAATTTTTTAACTTAGTTTAATACTAAAATTACCGTTAATAGGAGGTAGAATCTGTTTTAACAATATAGTTTCTACAATGAAATCAAATAGACACTTATTTTGCGCTGCATAGGTTGGCTCAGTATGATTTTTCAGTTTATTACTTGTAGTTTAAAGGCCAAAGTTTGTTCTGTTTTGTTCAGGTTAGAAGGGAAAAAATAAGCGAAAGGATGAAGTATTTGCAAGATTTAGTGCCAGGATGCAACAAAATTGCAGGCAAAGCTGGAATGCTTGATGAAATTATTAACTATGTTCAGTCTCTTCAAAGACAAGTTGAGGTTAGAGTTCTAGTCCTGTTTCATTCTCTGCCTTTAGACATTACTTAAACTGAATATGATAGTGTTTTTGATTAAGTTTTAGTTTATAATATGGTTTCAATTTTAAGAATAATTTAAAGTCTATCTAACTAATTTGTACATTATCACCAAATGCAGTTCTTGTCAATGAAATTAGCAGCTGTAAACCCAAGACTTGACTTCAACATTGATGAATTGTTTGCCAAAGAGGTAAGGACAACGCAAGTTGTAGAAATTTAAGGTTTTAGTAAAAAGGCTCGCGGCCAGCATCATGATTTTTTATGCTAGGTCCACGACCGCGATTAAGGCTGTATCAGCTACATTTGACTGTGATTATCCACAATATCGTGAATCACAACCCAGCCATTATTGCAACCGCAATTTAAAATCTTGATTTGGTCCTTTTATTTTAGAATGCATGCTGAAGTGCTCTTAAATTATTTGATCTTACAGGTGTTTACTCAAAATTTTCCAATGATGCAATCAGAAATGTCTAACCCTGCATATCTTCAATTCAATTCAGCACAACAACTGGTTTCATGTTGTGGTGGATTGATAAACAATATGGGAATAGTCCCTCCGGAAATTGGGGTTCGAAGGAACATTAATGCACCGGCATCTGCGTCTTTACCTGAAATCTTTCTCGACTCATCGTGTTTCACCGTATGCTTCCTCTCTGTGTATCTGTCCTAAAAAATATTGTTCCTAATCATTAATATGATTAGTCTTCTAAAATTGATCTTAATTCATGTGTATTGCAGCATATCCTACCATCCTCAACTTGGGAAGGTGATTTTCAAAATCTTCATAGTGTGGATTTTGATCAAGGACGATCAACATCATTTCCTTCTCAACCATTTACAGGTAGATACAAATTTATGACATGTCAAATCACTTTTTGCCTTAGCCTGCTATCTTAGAAGTAGAAAGTAGAAGCAAGACAAATTGAATTTTCATATCATAGATGATAGAGACCTGAGAGCCCCACAGATATTGATAAGTCCTTTTCATCAAAATGAAGATTTTTTTTTTCATTACTTTTCTTTTATCTGCTATAATGATTGAAAGTTGAAAATTCAGCCATGGTTACTTTGCAAACCTTTATATTCTGGAAATACGCGGTAGATTAGATGCGGGAACACTTCTAAATGTTTCGTTTTATGACTGCAGGCATGATTGAAGCTAGCAATCTGAAGATGGAGATGTAAACCGGATCTTTTATCATTATTTGTTGGATGAGCTCACTCCAAATGCTTCTTATCAAAATTCTTTTTCTTAGTACATAATATATTTTGGTTGTATACTGCTCCCTATTATAAATAAGATCGTTCAGTCGTTCACTTTCTTTTGGACATTCAAGTTACAAGATAGCCACTAGAAAGAAAAAAGAAAAAAAAGAGATAGATTTGTGAGCAGACATATGATCCATTGCAAATTAGGGTGTTGGTGGATGTCTTCCATTGCATTTGATTCAATCTTTTAAAAATTGCATTTGATTCACTTTCTTTTGGAGAAGAGGCAAAAAATACAGATTACCTATCTTACAAGCAAGAATCACGTTAACAATAGTGAGAGAATCGAGCTTCACATGTATAGAGTAGACATAAAGTTTTTTTTGTTTTTGAGGAAGAGTAAACATAAAGTTAGAAAGTGAATTTAAGACTATTAACTAAACCACAGGGTTCATCAATAATAGAAGTAGGTTTACCCAATTTGCAAAAGAAACCACAAATAAAAATACTATTATTAGGTTTAACAACTATCAGCAGACATAGTTTTGTCAAAAAACTACAAAAAAACTATCAACAGACATAGTTGGATGGTCGAAAGGTTTTGATATTTTAGTAGGTTTTAATAGTTTATGGATCAATTTAGAAATAACATTTTTTACAAGAATTTAGAAATAACATGCTAGCTGTTTCAATTTTCAAATACTAAAGACTCATTTTTCCACACTATTGATTTCTCACGTGTCCTATGTAGTTCAGATTATATCATCCAAATGACATAAATACTCCATAAAAACCTCCAAAACACGTTCAAACATTTTGAATGGCACGTAAAAAACACATAGGGTTGGAAAAGTAATGACGGATAGTAAATTACTTGTTTATTCAAAATAAAGTTATAGAATAACAGTATGTTCTCGAATAACAGTATGAACTCATTGTTCAACCATATTCACTAATATCAATGGCCAACTCTTTAGTCTCTATCCAAATCAAGTCATAACTCAGTTATTAAACTAATCAAGAGGTAATGAGCTAGGAGTTCATCCCAGCTTACTTACAAAAATGTTGGTTATTATCTTTAACTTTATCCCTAATTCAAGTGATGTTTAAGTGATTGTATGACCTATTTTTCCTTACCTATGTCTATTTATGTGTTTATGAATTTAATTAGTTTTTCATGTTATTTATCCATTAAAAACATCTTATGCTTGTTGTGTTTGGTTGAATGGATAAGTTGTGAATTTTGGTGAAGTTCAGGCCAAAGTTACAACTTTGGAATGAAAGTGGTAGCTTTACCATGTATCAGACTGGCCTAGTGGCTACATGCTAAGGTGAGTAATTTTGAGTGAGTAATTCAAAGATTTCACTTTTTTTTACTTTGGATTGTAATTTCTCCTTTGTAAACTCTGATTATCTTTAATAATGATGTTAATAAATTTGTTTTCATGTTTTTTTGTTACAACATTTAAGCTTATTTTAAACAAATTGTTAAGACTCTAATCTTTAAAATAAAACTTGATCAACTTTATTTTATTGCTAAGTTCCTTGAGCTCGAGAGAGGAAAGGGACGAAAGTATTTGTTTAATATGAATTACATTTTTATGTTTGAGAGATATAAGAACCTCGAAAGTTTGTTTGAATGTTTATATCCATTTTTGTTGTTTTTAACTTTACTTTCATTGTTGAAACCTTTTAATGATTTATTTTGTTTTTACACAAACAAGGCGTCTTAAGTTGAAAGTAACAACACCACAATTCATGTGGGTATGCTCTCTTTATACTATATCTTGAGACGGCGTATATTTGCACTTATTTTGTAAGCAATTGTTTGGAAAAAACATCAACTCATAAGTACAATCATTTAAATATACCTCGTTTAAATCATGCTTTATTTATCATCTTACTTTGACATCAGAGTGTCTTTGGAGAACATATATATCACCCCTTACCTTTGGGTAAGAGGATCAATCCTTGTTACAAACAATGTATTAAAACTCCAACTGACCAAGATGAACTAGTTGAACCAAGAACCGAAGTCTAGTCTAGCCAGGTAAATAAGAATCACCAAAGTTTAAAAAACCCTACAACTATCATTTAAACCGGAAAGAACCAGGCACAACCTGGACCATCTTCACAATATTTTTCTCCTTCTCTCTGTCATATATGATCGTATTAAACCAGCTGGAACAAATTGAATTGTGGTTGGTTCATTTAGTTCAATTTTGTTTAAAAAATGTACTACCATCATCTCTAATTATAGGACCCCGTTGAATTAAATCACATGAACTAAGAAAGTTTGCTGTGGTATTAAATTTGTTGGCAATAAGTATCATTTTATAAGTTTACCCTTCATGAGAGAATTAGTTATTGTTTCTCAACACAACCGTTGGTTGTATTAAGAAACCCCTCATACCACATGATCTATCTCCAGGAAGTTGTTTAAAGTTGTAACATCCAATTACGTGCAAACCTCTATTGTGACTAAGTTATGTCCTTAGCCACACTTTTCTACTGTTGGGATTTAAATCCATTTTTATTGTTTTTAACTTTACTTTTATTATGGAAACCTTTAAATTATTTTGTTTTCACACAAGTAAGTTGTCTAGTGGAAAGATCTCTTTATAATATAACTTTAGACACTGTATACGTGCACTTATCTAAAAATTATAAGACAACAACCTCTAAGTACAATATTTTAATTATACCTCTTTCAAATTATGTTTTATCTAATACCTTACTTTGACTTCAGAGTGTCTTTGAAGACATATATATTACCCCTCGCCTTTGAGAAGGAGGATCAATCACAGACAAACAATTGTTGGCATGAGTTGTCTACTATGTAATTAGTCAATATTTAGGAGATACACATCAGTGTTAATCCCTGATTCATAGGCTATTTTATTTTCTTGTCATATATAGCTTTTAGTCAACATGTATAGGTTAAATGTTATTTATTACATTCATGTATATATACCCAATAGAGGGCTCTGCTGTATATACAGAAATATAAACAAGAAATATTTTCCCTTTAATGCTATTGTTCTGAGTTAACAACAATGTATTAAAAACCCTACTGACTAAGAACTAGAGTCTGGTCTAGCTAGGTAAATATGAATTACAGAAGTTTAAAGAACCCCAAAACGAACATTTGAACTAGAAAGAACCAGGCAACCAGCCACAACCTGGACCAGTTTTACATAATCACTGGTGTAGAAAACTGGTTTTTCAAAACAATGTTTTTCTCTTTTTTCCTTTTTACTTCGAATTTCATAGTTAGTGTGTGTGTGTTTTATAGTATTAATTTTCCTTCCTTACTACTCATTCAACCCCACAATCGCAAACAAATACAATTTGGAAAAATGAGGTGATGAAATGCAGTTGTTGGTTTTTTAGAATGATGAGGTCGCTTGAAAATACTCCATCCAGTCCTATTTATAAGAGAAAGTTAGGTCAATAAAAGTTAATGTATCTGGACTTAATTTTGAACCAAATACATCAATTTTTGCTGACTCAATTTCCTCTTATAAATAGGATCGGAGGTAGTATAAGTGTTGTAAAAAATTACGAGTTTAGTTGTACTGTTGCTGAATTATGAGTGATAGATGTCAATTGTTGTAAAAAATATGAGTGGTTGTTCAATTATATTGTTTTTAAAATTTTGCATTATGGCATGGTATTAAAAATTCTCTTTGATTATGATGAAAGAACAATTCGGGTCCTAACTCATGATCCTTTCAATTCGTAACTCTCAAACCAGACGTAAATGGAGTTGAGGGCAGTTCGGGTCCTATCTCCCAAAATAAAGCGATCGGGAGTTAGAAATCGAGAGGGGGCAATTTCAAAATTTTGAGGGGCATATGAGTACGCCAAAGGGTCTATTGAGCAATTTTCCCATTCTTTTTGTGTCGTTTTGGTTAACTATTATTTATTATTCTTCATTGTTACTATAAAATTGGAAGAAACAATATAATCCGAAGAAACTATTATTTAAGTAACTATTTTTATTCTTTACTCTTTACAGGCGTCAAGTTATGCACTTAGGCCCCGTTTGGATTGACTTATTCTCAGTTTACGTGGACTTATCTACTAACATAAGTCTTTTTAAAAGTGTTTGGACAAATCAATAAAAATAACTTATCACAATTTTATAAGCTGCTTATGCCAAATTTTAATAAGCTCAAATTTTGAGCTTAACATGTAGCTTATCACGGGGCTTAAGTAAATACATACTTGCTTCGATTCCCGCATTACACTTTTTTTCCAGAGCCTATATTCTATTCATTGTATAGTGCACCGACTAGTTATACCTATCTTTGGTTTATCTCCATGTAAGTAATAACACAC
>Ga0315914_1006411_pt1 | contig 16666 bp, 11 predicted proteins | sample MpolenodulesMG_FD_203920 | JGI IMG/M metagenome (GOLD analysis project Ga0315914, IMG submission 203920) | Medicago polymorpha root nodule microbial communities from Los Angeles, California, United States - elongated nodules | ecosystem: Host-associated > Plants > Roots > Nodule | place: USA...
GCGGTTTGTTTGGGTATGTAATTATGTTGTTTACTATGTTATGTTAGCTTGCTCCTTAATTATCCTTTAAATGAAGCTTGCTCCTTAATTATCCTTTAAATGAAGCTTGCTCCTTTGAATGTCGAGTATGAATATTGTAGAAGTGGTGAAAATACATAATTGTGTTGTCCACCTGCTTGTCTTAGTTCCTAAAAAAACACCAAGCAAAACATCACAATGGCCAGAGGTGGAGCTGTGTCGGAGAAATCAAGATCATATCTTCTCCATTTCTCAAAGAAACTTAGGGCTTCATATTGAGAGAAAGAAAAAAGACAAAAAATAAATTTGAAAGGTCCGCCAAATATGGATCCTACAAAATGTGAGACTCACCAAACTCCTTAACGAGTCTATTTCTCGTAAAAAAATTACCATTTAAAATCCTTAACTCCCTTTTACTCATTCAATTACTATTTTTTGAGTCAATTTGCATTTATATTTCTTAGTTTACATATGCATGTTCTTTCTAATTAATTGTTACTTTATTTAAAGGGGCTAAGGCTTTGGTTTTGATATGTAGAGGATCATTTGTCCAAAACTTCTACTTAGAATCCCTGGCTTTAACTTCAGCAACATTTGCATCTGCAATGGCCAACCTTGTACCAGCAGTAACCTTTATCATGGTTGTTTCCTTAGGGTAAGTATTAATCAAGCCTCATTTATGTCAACCAATTGCAAGTTACTGTCATACACACGTATAATTTTTAATGTAGAGCAGTAGAGTTGACATTAAAGAATAAACGTCCTTCAAAAAAAACATTAAAGAATAAACTATAAAATTAAAAGTAGTAGTATTAAAATATAAGAAATTTGTCACTTTAGTTATCCTGTATATTAAGATATGTTTTTCTTTACAACCATATATTAAGATATGTTAAAAACTAAACCGATGGATATTTGCATATACTTTAGAGATTTTACCTAGTTTAGAGATTAATTTTTTAGGCAGTTTAGAGATTACTTCTTACTTTTATATACTTTCGAAACCAAAATTCTAAATTTACCCTAGTTGAAACAAAATTTCCAAAACTGCCCTACTTTTGATCAACTCACCCCATTGTCTCAAGTTAGATTTGCGACATACACCTATGTCCCAATTGCCTCTTGCAACATACCCCATTTCTCAAAATTTGTAATTTTTTGTCTTCATTATATGTCTCAAGTCCCACTTGAGACATGGGTTTTGTATTTTTTTTTTTGTTTTTTTAAATTTCGTATGTCACAACTTGATATTGAGACATGCATTTGTTTTTTGTTTTTAAATGGCGTGAGAGATTGAGAAATGAGGGTATGTATTTATAGTGTATGAAAATATAATATTTTAAGTAATTTTATTATAAAAAAAAATTAAAAACGAAAAAAAAATGCGTGTCAACACCAAGTTGCGACATATGAATTTTTTTTTTAAAAATACAAATTTTGAGAAATAGGGGTATGTTGCAAGAGGCAATTGAGACATAGGTATATAGGTGTATGTCGCAAGTCCAACTTGATACAAGGGGATGAGTTGGTCAAAAGTAGGACAATTTTGAAAATTTTGTTTCAACTATGACAAATTTAGGATTTTGGCTTCATATTAGAGCAAAAAAAGAAAATTCACCTACTTACATGGTGAGGTATTCTTCCATGGTCACAAGACCAAATCAATAATGTTTGGACACACACACATAAAAAGATTCTTCTCAAAATATTCAATCATCTTTTTTATCAATTTCCTTTTTATTATTAAAAAATACTTTTTTATGTGTGACCAAACACTATTTTTTTGGTCTTGTGAGTATATTAGAATTTCTCTTTACATGGTTGTGTGGGCAATGACCCACGCTTGGTTTTGAAAAATTAAAATAAATTAGTACTTAGTACCCTAAAAAACAAATGAGACGGATTTATGTTATATATTGTGGCTCCACTATGTTTTGATATTATTATAAATGTGTAAAGTATTGTTATAACGGTCTTTAAATTTATTATAATTAAAAATCAAATTTAAATATATTTTTTATTAGTATTTTGGTCTTTAAATGTGTCATTAGTTAATTTTTTTGTTCTCAAATATATTTAATTTGTTAGTCAATTTGATCGATAAAATTACTAAGAAAGTATACATTTGTAAATGTATTTATAATTTTGATCAACTCAGATATTATAGTGACAACATGCCACACATTTAAAGACCAAAATCATCATTTTCTATTTTTTTTTAACTCTACATGTGGCAACGGGTGCAAGAGATATTTAAGGCTCGCACTACACAAAATTTATGTGTCGGTCCCTGCCTATTAAAGATGATTATGTGTCCCGTTAAATGACTTAATAGCTTATCCACGTTAATGTCACGTCACACGAAATCCTAAACGCAGATTTTACATTGATTAACATACAATTAATTTCAAAAAAAGTTTGAATATATTTTGGTTGATCTAATGGAAAATATATTTTCAGTATGGAAAAATTAAATCTAAGGACGAAAGCTGGGAAGGCAAAGATAGTGGGTACAATAATTGGAATTGGTGGAGCAATGATATTAACTTTCATTAAAGGTGTTGAAATCAAGATGGGTTCATTCCATTCAAACCTTTTGCATCACCAAAACGATGTAGGATCACATTCACATGCTACTATCTCCACTGGTAATACCATTTTGGGTTCTCTATATGCCTTGGTTAGTGCCATCTCTTATGCATTGTGGCTTATTATTCAGGTAATTATTTTTTTTACCAATGCCAATTAATGAATAACATTTTTAATTTTTAATTTTTTGAAGGATTGTCAATTATACATTTTGGTTAATTTAATTAACTTTATGAACAGGCAAAGATGAATGAAAGATACCCTACTCATTACTCAAGTACAACTTTGATGTCTTTTTGGGCGTCACTTCTTTCTACTATGTTTGCTCTGTGCTTTGAAAGAGATTTGAGTCAATGGAGATTGGGTTGGAATATTAGGCTACTAATTGTTGCTTATGCGGTATGTTTAAATTGTCGTTGCTATAGTTAATAGCAATGAACTAAAATTACACTTAAAACGTACTTTTTTTTAATATTTCTTTGAAGAAAAACTAATAATAAACTAAAATAACACTAGCCTCCTTTTTTTTTTTTTAGGGAACACTAGCCTCCTTTTGTGGCTCTTAAAATCACATTTAAATATTTGTTTTGAATTTTATGAATTATTTCATAAAAAATGATTTTTTTTTCTTGAACATTTTCCATATTCTAAATAAGGTATTTAATGTGTTAAAACATTCTTGATCATTTTTTCTTCCTAATTTTTATGTATATGGTTAAAACATTCATAATAAATTAAAAACTAATAATTAGAAGAGTTTTCAAGAACTACAAAGTAAGTAGCTAGTTCTATTTTAGTTTATCATTAGTTTTCCTTCAAAATAATATAAACAAAAAAGAAATTTTCTAAAATTTTATTGAAAAAACTGATTGGTTCAGTGTTTCGCACAACTAAACCGTAGAAATTCTCTAAATATAATACACTCATCATGCGTCAACTTTGAACATAATTATATTATTATAATTAGTGAAACGTGTCTGTATTTTCGATTTTTTTATTGCGCTAGCGCGTGTAAATTATGAACAATATTTTATATGAAATTTTAATTTTGATTAAAATATAAGTACAAATATTTGTGACTTTCAAATTGTAACAAACCTAAAAAATCATTGTTTATCTTTTTCAATAACAACAATAATTTAACAAATATAATATAAATTTTTATCTTTTTTAATACCACCAACAATAAAACATTAATATAGGAAAATTTGTTTACGGTATAATTAATTCAGTCTAAAATCTCTATCCCTTCATCTATATATATAATATTGATAATATCGTTTCAATTGTAGTGAGATATTTTCTATTTTAATGAGATTTAATTTTTTTAATTAAAATTAAAAATAATATTATTAAAGGATAAAATAGTTTAAATGAGGGGTAAAATAGGTAATGAAAAAGTCACTCCAAACTCATGTATTTTAAGTATGTTTTCTTTATATACGATCCCCCTATTATTTTTAAAATGAAGTTTTGGTTCTCCATTTTAAAAACTTGTTTTTTGGTCCGCTGATTTAAAAAAATTTCTTTTGAATTTTGGTCATTTATCTCATATTTTATAAGTTATTTTTTATGATGTGGCACATTTATGATGTTACAACGCTTATTAAAAAAACATTGAATATTTATGTCTATTAAACATTGTCTCGTTTTAAATGAATAAGTCACGCCATGAAAAAATGACCTAAAAGTGATACAAGAGACCAAAATTTTGGGAGAAAAAAAGTTAAATTGGAGGGATTTTAAAAAATAAAAATAAAAAAAGGAGTATCATAAGTGTATTTAAGCCTTTATTTTAACATAATATTCTCTCACCTTTATTTTATAATTCAATAATAAACATAAAATATGCTCTCTTTTTTTAATAATTATATAAAGAGAATAATGAAAACAATGTTTAAAACTTTATTGGCTAGTACTCCATGTGAATTGGGTGCAGGGTATAGTGGCTTCAGGAGTAATGGTTGTTGTAATTTCATGGTGTGTTCACATGAGAGGTCCATTGTTTGCCTCTGCTTTTAACCCTTTAGTGCTTGTCATTGTGGCCTTAGCTAGTTGTACCATGTTGAATGAGAATCTATACCTTGGAAGGTATGCTTTCTTTTTGTTGTTTTCAATTCATTTTGAGATAATCTATATAGTTGTTACAAAAAAATATTACACATGCTTTCAATTATGCAGTGTCACATTAATGATACGTCATATATCTTTTTACTCAAAAACAAAAATGACACGTCATATATTTTTAAATTATTAAATGATATAATAATACGTTATGGGATGAATGTGTAAAACTATTTTATAAAAATTATAAGTTTTTATTTTCGTCACAATGTACTGATTTATTGGCTCACTTGAAATTTGTTACTTTTGTTAATTTCAGCATTATTGGATCAGTGTTGATTGTATGTGGCTTATATGCGGTTCTGTGGGGTAAAAGTAAGGAGATAAAGAAAAATAATCAATTAGTGCCATCACAAAGCTCCAATGAATTTGACACTGTTGAAATAGTTGTGAGGCATGTGGTAGATGATAAAAGAAACCATAATAGTAACAATGGTCATGGTAATACTTCACAAGAGGTTAAGGATGATCAAGATTCACTAGAAGCAGATCAACATGAAAATCAAAGTGAATATGTACAAAATCAAGAAAAAGGAGGTGTAGCACGTAAAAACAAAGTGAATTATGTGAATGATGTCAAATGAAGAGTTAGACATAAGAGAACATCATTATAGTATGATGTTTATATAAAAATAATTATTTAGTTAATTTTGAAGTGGAGACTTAAAATAACAAGCAGCTAATGTGTAACACTAATTAAGCTAATTTGGAGCATTTTGGGACTATACTTTTTGTGCAAAGTTTTTAATAAATTGAAATAGTGCGAGTGAATATAATAATGTAATGGGTTTATTTCCACTTGAATAGGAAAAATTGTTATTCAAAAGGGATCTGTTCTTCTATAGGAACAACACTGAATGATAAAAATATTTGGACGCACACACAATTAAAAAAAATTAATAGAGAAATAAATTAGTCTTACTATTATCATTTACTTTTTCTTTTCTATGTGTGTGTTTAGGTATTTTTTATTTGTGTTTATGACCAAAAGCTTTCTCTTCAAAAGGAGTAGTTTTGAACTATTTTCATAATTATATAAATATTTTATTTTTAAATAACCAAAGAATTGTATTCACATGAGCGTATGAGGTATTCCAACCCCATAAAACAAACAAACATCAACATTATGTACTGTGAAAACAATCAATCACCTATAGCTTTTATCAGGATTGGGAAGCAGAAAAAAGTCGAGAACATTTCTCAATCTTAAACATTTATTAATACACTAGTCTTTTTTTTTTGGTACAAATAAACTTTTATTTTTTTAATTTCATATACTAGAAATTAACATAGTAAATGCATAGATGCAACTTTTAATGAGGCCATGTTTGGATTGACTATTTGAGTTTATCTACTAGCATATATTTTATGAAACTCTTTAAGAGAACTAATGAAAACAGTTTATTACACGTTTATAAGTTGTTTTTAGTTTTTTTTCATAAATTTTTCAATATAGTTTATGAAAACAATTCATAGTTTATACGAAAACAGTTAAATTTTATTTTATCTTTTGTTATAGAAATGGATCATACATAAGCATTTATGTTATAAGTTACAAACTAAGTCGTTTATTCAAATAGGGTTTAAATTTTGTTGCAAATTGCTTCTTTCTCATATCTTTTTTTTGAACAAACTAAAATGAGATATTATAAACAACAATGGATCGCTCCGCACAAGGTGTGCAAAGGGAGAGTCACCCAAGAGTATTTACACAATAAAGGTGCTAACAAACAAAGGCACCATACAAAACAGACAAAAGAGAATTACAAGTGGGCACTCATACAAGGGATTGGATGTTTCCACCACTCATGATAACTATAGTGAAATGTCGCCTGTTTTGCTTTTAGCCATAAAAATGAATTGAGTTTCACCTTCTCAAGCATACCAGTAGAAGAATACACCGCATTTTGGAATACACAATTATTCCTCTCCTTCCATAACACCCAAACAGAAGCAAACCAAATAATTCAAAGAAATAAATGAGTAACTCTAGGCAACCCTGCCATGTTAGTAAACTAATAATAGTGTTGACGAAGGTCACTAGGCAACACCGAAGATATACCAAGCCACTGCCAAACCTGATACCAAAGAGAACTAAAAATATTGCAATCCAAAAACAAATGATTTGTTGTTTCCTGATATCCACAACCAGAAGCACAAACCACATTTTCTGGTTGAATCACACGCCTATGCACCAAGTTGTCTTTAGTAGGCAAACGATTCTGAAAGAGGCGCCACGCAAACAGAGACACCTTAGTGGGGATCTGCTTGTGTCAAACATCTACAACAAGACTTCTATTCAAATGTTCGCATGTGGTAGCAATAAAAGTGTAAGCGCTCCTTACAGTATAGCCGCCAGTAGTGTCCAGTAACCAGCTCCATGTATCATTAACTTCATCCTGCAAAACAATGTTGTGAAGTAAAACTGAGCACTCCCTCACACTCTCCTCCTCCCATGCCAACAGACGGCGACGCCACACCCACGCCGCTCCACCTTCCCCCCACCCTAACCTCCACATCTCTTCCACCTTACACTCCTTATCCACCGCCAAATCAAAAATCGGGGAAATTTGACTCTCAAAGGCATTTCCCCCACTCAACGAGTGTTATCATCAAACCACCTCCCGACTCCCTCACCAACACCCTCCCGCACTCTAGACAACATCCGCCACCAAGACGAAATATTTCCTCCCTCCCTCTTGCAGTCGCCCCCTACCTCACCATACCGAACTTTGAGAACTCGATACCATAATCCCTCCTTATCAGTCAACATCCTCCAACACCATTTTCCTAGCAATGCTAAATTAAAAGCACCTATCCGCCTAACCCCCAACCCTTCGACATCCTTTGGAGTACAAATGGACTCCTAATTTATCCAAGCAATTTTCCTATTTTTCTGACAACCCCCCATTTTTATTTCTTTTTGAAAATAGATTAAATAGAAGAAATTATACCTGTAGGGGATTTGAAAAAGGAAAGAAAGTAAACCGGAAGAGAGGATAAAACAGACTTCAGGAGAACCAGACGACCACCGAAGAAAAGGAACTTGTTGTTCCACTGCGACAGGCGAGAGGCAATGCGATCGACAACAAGTTTCCAAAAACTAAGTTTCCTCGAATCACCACCGATAGGCAAGCCCAAGTAAACAAACATAATAGTTCCCCCACAACAGTTCATCACCAAAGCAACCTCCGCCAACTAAGAATCAGAAATATTAATACCAGTCATCATGCTTTTGTTGAAATTCACCTTCAGCCCTGACACATCTTTAAACAACAACAACACTGCCCTCATGGTACGAACATTCAACCAACTCTTGTCACCGATAATAATAGCGTCATCCGCGAATTGGAGATGAGTAAGCTTAACCTCATCCCCGCGGCCAATTCCATACCCATCAAAGAGTTGCGCCCCCACCACCTCATTCATAAGGACATTGAACCCTTCTGCTGCCAATAGAAATAAAAAAGGAGACAAAGGATCTTCTTGACGAAGGCCCCACTCAATAGGAAACTCATCTGTCGGACACCCGTTGACTAACACTGACGTCGTGGCTGATCCCACACATTCTAATATCCATTTTCACCAAATTGTTGGAAAGTTCATATTAGCCATAACTGCATCGAGGTATCGTAAATCTACTGAATCATAAGCCTTCTTAAAGTTGACTTTAAACAAAAGCAGCTCTTTGTTCAACCGCTTAGCTTCATCTACCGCTTCATTGGCTATTAAAATATCGTCTAAAATTTGCTTCCCTTTGACGAAGGCTGATCGAGACTTAGAAACCACACTTGCCACGACAAGACGGAGTCTGTTAGCAAGAACTTTGGCAAGGACCTTATACAAGCATCCAACCAATGAAATACGCCTGAAATCATTAAGCCGTTGAGAATTGTTAACCTTCGAAATCAGAGCGATGAATGTAGAATTTAAACCTTTAGACAATTTTCTGTTGTGATGAATTCTATATTAGTAGTTAATGTCAGTTTTGTAACTTGAGATTAACACTAACACAATTGGTAGTGAAATCATGACAGCAAATCCAATTTTCTTGAAGTGTAATTTAAATAATAAAATCCATGATGATCTGTAGCATGCTTTATACTTAATGAAAAGTTAGTCCATAATAAAACAAGAAATATCGTAGGCTTAGTACTAATAAGAATAAAATAATAGGCACCAAATAAAATATTAGAGAGGGGTTGGTTTTTCACATGCAAAAAGTGGTGTTTACACGTGCTCAACTGAGAAAAAAATAAAAAAATAAAATAAAAAATCATACACGTCCCAGGTAGCATCAAGGAAAACGTGGCTCAATAATAATTGGTTAATAGTATTTTACTATGATTTTAGGACAAAATAGTTGACGACTAAATCAAAGACCGTGATTCTCTGTAAGACCACAACGCGTCCCTTTCTATTTTGCATTATCCAGATTAATTTAGTACCACTAGTAATTCTTTATGTCTTGTCAAAAGAAATATACTTTTCTCATCGTGAATTTAGTTCAGTTGGTATAGACAATGCATAATATATACAAGATCTGGGGTTCAAATTCCAGCCACCACAGAAAAAAATATACTTTTAATATTTTTCTTTGCTTCGATAGATACTGTTGATATATATTGTATTCTGTCAAAATAGTTTTTTCAATAAATCATAAATAAATGATTAAAAGTTACATCAATTTGGTGAATACACTATTTAGCATACATTCTTTAACTTGTTGATTAAAATTTACTTTGGGTCTTTGTTGTACAAATTAAAATAAAAAATTTACTTGGTCTCACCAAATCGATATAAGGCCGACGTAATTTGGTGGAATTCATGTGAATTTTAACCAGTCGAAGATAACATGTTGAAAATTGTGTTTTGTAATCACTCATTTTATTATATATTTGTTTTTACTATTATATATAGACAATGATTGTCATGTAACTTCAGCTTAATTGATAGTTTCGTAGATATTTTTATACATAAGTGGTGTTTAATCTCGAATTCATCACTTGTTCACACTTATAGTGTGAGTCAAACCATGAAACTGAATTTATTAAATTTTGATCTTTAAAGCCATTTATATTTTATACCATAGTTCTATTTTATTTTTGTCAGATAGAACAGTGACTAGACTCATACGCTTAATATACAAAAAGTGAAAAAATTTAAATTTAAATTAAAACAAGTGCTTATCAATGTCTTTACAACTATCACCAAAGGACCATAGTTTTGTGTTCATAAGATTATATAAGACATACTCAATTAAAAAATAAAAATAAAAATAAAAGGTCAAACTTCAAGTCTAGAGCTATATAATTGGAATACAAGAAAATGAAATCCATTGCTGATTTAGTTGTGATATTTAAATGAACGATACAATAGAGTATAGATGCTTCTCTATTTATTCAAAGATGGACCATGTAATTCTCAAAATATATAAAAAAAAAAATGAAGACCCTACCATACATGCCACCATCCACGCAGGCACCAATCTTAAGTCCTAATAGCATAGAATAATACATAACTACCATAAGAGGAGGCAGATAGAGGTTTACTTCGTTGGTCCCCTAACAGGATGAAAGTTGACGGCAAGGATGCAAATACTTTGACATTATTTGGAGGCAGATAGAGGTCTGGTGAGGCATCAGCAATATGAGATCCATAAGAGGTTCTGGAAAACCCCATCATAAATGATGAAAAATTTAAAAAATTATGACTTTCTAACGAATTGAGCTACCCTTCATTTTCCCAAAGAATTGAATTACCTTTAATTCATTTTCCCTTTAATTCAAAACAATTGAATTACCCAAAGAAACCGGAAGATATATGTATGGGTACAAGTCTCGTAACCAAATCCTATCCATTGTCATTTTTGTCTTTTTTTCTTCTTCAAACGGTAGGTAAAATGTTTTTTTTTCAAACGAGAAGAGAAATGAAAAGAATAGTATCATACCCAAACCCTACCTATTGTCATTTCTATATCTAGCAATACCATTTGGATAATGTTTTAAGCTAAACAATGGCAATTTTGAAAAGGAAATATTGTTAGATATTGTATTGAGGAGCTACCGCTAAGATGCAAGTTGGGGTACCTGCAAACACACCGACTCTCAAGTCTATACAAGAGAAAAAAGTGTGAAGTATTAAATGATTAGAAATTGCGTAGTCTAAGTGTAAAAATCATCAGTTGTTATTAAGTTTTTATGATAAGAAGCGTTACGAAATTGTAGCCTAACCTTCATGATCGTGGACGGCACTAGGCTAGTGAATTCCATCTATTAGTTTTCAAAAACGAAATTGTAGTATTTCTACAAATAATTATTTATTCTATATGAAAAAATTTGTTAAGTATTTGCACATAATCTGTTGCGGATTTTATGTGCTTATTATATGCAGAATTAGTTTTTTATGTCTGATATGATAAAATTTTAAAACCTTGTGAATATTTTCAAAATACCAACATTTAAGTATAGTATTTCTATAAAATATTTTTTATTTTATATGTGAAAATCCGTTAAATATTTGAATTGCACCCATAAAATTTTGAAAACTCGTGAGTATTTTCAAAATACCAGCCACCACCAAATAAAAAAAAATACCAATACTAATGTGGTACTTCTATACAATATTTCGGCAAAATTACTCTTGTTGTCCCTTAACATAGTTTCAGGTAACAATTTTGTCTTTTATCTTTTTTACATCAGTTTGGCCCTTTTAGTCCATTTGCATATGGATTTTGGTCCCGCTTGGTTTGAGCTTATGAAAAATAGTTTATGTAAATAAATAAGCTTTTATTTTAATTTATAAGTTCTCACTAGCGAAAATCGTATCTTCATAAATTATTTTTTCATAAATAACCTTAAAAACTTATAAATAATACATAAAAACTTATTTATTTGCATAAACTGTTTTATATAAGCTCTAAAATAAACTAATCTAAACGGGCCCTTTATGTAATATAATACACCCTTAGTCTCTAATAGATGGAATTCAGGATATTGGGATGGTCCAAGGAAAATATTAAAGTGACGTTGAATTTTGATGATATTAATGATTTTAATGTATTTAATTGACATGTATAAATTATTAAAATAAATTATTTTTATGAAAAAAATGATTTGAGAAATAGAGACAAAGTCATCAACCTTAAAATCATTCAAGTGAATCCCTTGATACAAACCTATATATAGTACTTTAGAAATCAAATTGTCAAAACATATAAAGTGGTTAGTAATAATTCATTTTTTGTTCAAAATAAAGTACATAGAAATCAAATAAAAGAATGAGAGTGAGACTGGTAACAAAAAGATTATACTGACAAATGCTTTTAAGGGACACTTAAAAATAAATTTTATTATAAAAACACAAGTGAAATATATGTTAAAGTTATAATCACATTATTTTCTATACAAAATTGTTTCTTTTGGATCATTCCCTTAAAGTTAAAGTACTTGTTAGTTGTAGCCTTTCTAAAAAAGAAAGCTTGGGCCACTGAAAGCCAACGTAGTGGTCAAACATTACGCGATTATACGAGACGCGCTTGCATCCTCTTCTAACACGGATGTCCGCAACGACCACAACACAAGCCGCGGCAGTTATTTTTAGCTGGTCTTCGATTTTATCACTTGACCGTGATAAATAAATGTTAGGTTTAAATCTACTTTTTGGCTCCCTATCTTTTCAAAAGCTGTGATTTTGGTCTCCTAACTAATTAAAATACAAAACAGTCCCCTATGTATTGGATCTTTAGCAGTTTTGGCCCCCAAGACCACTTTTGACTTAGTCTTCGCTTACGTGGCACCCACATCCCTTAAGTGAGGTGCCACATGTAATTAGCTAGGGGGTACCACGTCAGCAAAGACTAAGTCAAAAGTGGCATTGAAGGCCAAAACTGCCAAAGATCAAATACATAGGAGGCTGTTTTGTATTTTAATTAGTTAGGAGTCCAAAATCACAACTTTTGAAAAAATAGGGAACCAAAAATGCAATTAAGCCTAAATGTTACTACTAACATGACAACATTTATTGAGTAGATATTTTGTTGTTTACTTGCTCACCGGCCATATTTTACCCTAATATGGCAACATACTAGTTACTACCATTCCTTTCAAATTGTCTTGAATTATATTGTTTGTTGAAGTGTAACATGAGATTTTACTATTTTAGTCTCTATACTATATTATGTATATTTTTAAAAGATGATAACTACATTATTCATTATTTTAAAAAATAAAAAATTATGTTATTCATTTTTTTTTATTAAATTAAGAGATAGATGAAACATCAAGGTGAGTCTGAATGTCAAATATCACCATTCTAGATCAATTGCACATAATATATTAATAAAAAAAGGGAAAAATATACTACAATAGGTGTCATATTTTTTCTTCTCTCACATAATTTATCCTTTTTTATAATATTAATACAACATTTATTTATCCTTTATTAACTTTTTCAATAAGTCGCCCTAATTTTCTCTCTAGGTTTCCACTTGCGTTTTCTTCATTGAGGAGGTGGTTTTGGGTCAATTTTTTTACCTGAAATCACCCTTATTCATCTTTTTTCTCTTTATTTCAAACTAAATAAGTGATTTTCACATATATCTAAAAAAAATTCTTTGTAATTTCGTTGTCTGAATGTAACATTGTTTAGTTTGTCGTCTTGTGCGACGTTTGGTTTTTCGTCTTTTGTTGCCGTGTTTATTTGATTCTTGTTGAAAGATTATATATTCAATCAATGATTTTAGTGTCAACATTGCATATCTAGAGACATGAGTATTCCGGTTACTTTAATTTTATGATATTATTTGTAGGCATTTTGTCGTTGTATGTTATTAACATGTGAGTTTGTTCACAAATTCATCTTTTATGTTTTTAGCAATGTTGAATTATGTACTTTATCAATTTGACTGAATTAATGTCGTTTTGTTTTCGTAAAAAAAACATCTATTATTACTTCACTAACTATAATTAATAATGACGTTTTAATAAATTATACTTCATTCAGTCGCATTTATAAGCAAAAAACACTTTTTTAAATACATTGAATAATTAATGTATCTGACCTATAAATGTGACCAGATACATTAATTATTCAATGTACCTAAAAAGTTGTTATTTGCTTATAAATGTGACCAGAGGGAGTACATATTTTTCCATTAAAATCAACACTATTAATTATTTCCTTAATAGCTGTGTAAAACTCAAATGTGACCCGGAGGGAGTAAACAAGAGTAAAGAAAAAATAAAAACAAATAAAGAATAAAGGCCCTATAAGAAAATGTTTTGCTCAACCACCCTTGAGTTCACATTTGGATCGAGTGTTATAGGAATTGAGTTTGATGAATTGTTTCTTGAGCTTCATCGTCAGATGAGGCGTAAAAAGATCAAGTGCCTTCTCATTGGGATCGGTTGCTGCTGTCAATGCTTGTGGTATAATCTCAATATCCATTGCCACAATTAGACAACTATGAGAAGTAACAGTAGCAAAAGGGTGTTGCATCAGTTGTTTATCATTTTTTTTGTTTGTAATAATCTGCCTCTTAAATTACCAAGATGCAGTGTTAATCAGTTGGGAAATTGAAAACGTATGAGAATTATAAGATTACAAGTAATGTGAGGGTATTTTAGTCTTTTCCATTGAGGTATACGTAAGTCAAGCCTTTTTCTTTCACTTCTCATGTGCCTCTCTTGGCCTACTCTCATCATCCAACAAAACACTCAATCCTCCATTTCTTTTAAATCATTTTAGCATGCAATTGGATTCTAGAAACCTCAGGGCAAACCAAGAACTAATACAAGCATGATCTTCCCCTTTCCTTCCTCGTTGAACCGAACTCTAACCTTTTCCCCCAATTTCCATTTTTTTTACACCTTGGCTGGTTTTAGTATGCATGTGACATTGGGTGTTGAATATGATGTTCTGGATTGTTAAGAACAAGGAGTAAGGATCAAGAAGGGTTTTTGAGTTGATTGTTGGAACAAAATTGGTTTGTACAATTCCTCTAGAGTTTTGATGATAACAAAGTATTGAAGAACAATTGGATATGCTAATATATGTTCAAGTGTGCAAGACCATATATTAAAATTTAAAAAAGGTCTGAATATGTATAAGAGCATCAGAACTACAAGAGAAGCTAATAGACTATGGTAGAAGATCTGAAGAAAGGTCAACTTGAAGTCAACACCTTGGATCAGAAGAAAGGAAGTCGTTCAGAATCTAAAGATCTACATCAGACTCTAAAGACAATCAGACTCTGAATACCTCTAGACTCTATATAGCAGAAGACCCAAAGGGACCCATAATCCACATCAGATTTGTCCAATTATGCAGTTGTCGACAATCAGACTCTGAATACCTCTAGACTCTATATAGCAGAAGACCCAAAGGGACCCATAATCCACATCAGATTTGTCCAATTATGCAGTTGTCTCTATCAAGACTCTAATATTACAGTTGTCTTCTTCTGACCACATGTAGAAACACACAAAGAATATATAATTCCAGTTTCAGTTACGGAATTTTGAATGTTTAATCAATGGCATTATCCATATCAGGAAATGGTTCAATGTCTTTGATTTAAAGCTTCTCAATGACTCTTAATGTGTCAACACTCTTCTCCAATGTGTCTCAAATCCTTGTCTATATAAGAAGCTAAAGACTTGAAGAACTAAAACAATACTATGCTATTTTTATTGTGCTCTTACTCTGTCAAATCAAAAAGTGCATAGAACACTTAAGAATTTCTTATCAAAGTTTGTATCTTAGAAATTCTAAGTTTAAGAGTCTGTTGTGTTTTGTATTGTTTACACATCTGATTGTATATCAAGTGTAAGAACAAATATTTTATTTGTAATCTTTTAAAAGTCTATTTCATTTGTGATTGAGCATTTAGAAGTCTCTTTCTTGTATTCTTGGGAATCTGGAAGTCTCTTGGTTGTGTCCTTGAGCAATTTGTAATCATTTGTTATTATAGTGGGAATTCCTTGAAAATGCAAGGGGACTTGACTACTCCTGGATTGTAGGAGGAACCAATATAATTGCTTTGTGTCTGTCTTCTCTCTTTCTCTCTTATTTTTTTTGCTTACCTTACTCTGATACGACTAGATTCCGAGTACTCCTCATATTCTGTACTTGACTCAGACTCTGGACTCATTCAGACTCTGACTAATGCAAACACTTAAAAAAGTCAACACAGTTCAACCCTATTCTCGTGTTTTTTTCATCTTCACTGTTGCATGTATGAGTTCAAAGATGAATATGCATGTTGGGATGAAGGTACAAAAACTGAAACCTGGGTTGTCACATGAAATTAGAGTGATCAAGAAATGGGTGTAAGTTGTTGCATGTGTGGTCTTGTGATTGTTGGAACAAAGGGTGTTTCGCAAAATCACCTCTTGAGTTTTGATGATAACAAGGTATTAAAATTGTCAAGTGGATATGCTAAACATTTGTTCAAAAGTGTACAGGATCTTAATCAAAGTATCATTCATAGAGATTCTGATTGAACAAGTTAAAGAGCAAAGGAATTTATTGAAGCTTAAAGCATCTGAAGAAAATGCGTCTGAAGAATATGCTCCTGAAGAAAAGCGCTCCTGAAGACAGGTCATCAGAAGCAAGGTCATCAGAAGCAAGATCATCAGAAGCTACTTCACCAGAAGCGTTAGAGCGTTGACAAAGTACAATGTACGAAGTGTGCAACCACTAACTCTACGCATGCCTCTACAACCACCATCTCTGCATCTTGTCTCTACATCAAGACAAGAATAACAGTAATGTTTGCAGAACTTGTTTCTTCACAAGTGGAATGGATTTGAAATTAATTCTTCATAGGACAACCATCAAATCAGGCAAAAGATCAATGGTGAAGAATCAAAGCTTCAGACAAGACAAGTTGATGTACCGGCTAGTTCTCAACGTCTCTCAAATCCTCTATAAA
>Ga0315914_1006412_pt1 | contig 16666 bp, 7 predicted proteins | sample MpolenodulesMG_FD_203920 | JGI IMG/M metagenome (GOLD analysis project Ga0315914, IMG submission 203920) | Medicago polymorpha root nodule microbial communities from Los Angeles, California, United States - elongated nodules | ecosystem: Host-associated > Plants > Roots > Nodule | place: USA...
AACTTTGGAGAGAAATTTTTTTCTCACAAAGTTCAGTTAAAAGGCCAAACAAGATCCCAAATTACAAACAAAACCACCTATCTAAAATATCGTCTCATCTTGAAATACCCCTTTGCAAATCACAAAACCACCTATATTTACATGCTAATTTTTAAATGCATTCTAATAAAACCACCTATATTTTTTCCTCAAAAAATAAAACCACCTATATTTAGATGCACCATTGGTGTAAACTATTTTATAATGTCAACAAATCACAAAGAATCTTTTTCATAATCACGAGTTACTCTTTGTATCGCAAGCAATTGATGTGCAGTTTTAAACCCATCAGTCCTTTTTATTTTTTTTATAAAAATTTAACTTTTGAAAATTAAATTGCTTTTATAGATGCTAATTGATTTAATCGAACTTTTGAAATAAATTTTTTATTCCAAAGAAACAAAAACGAAAGTATATAGATGCTTATGGAACTCTTTTTGAAGGTTTAGGTGTCTGAATCTTTGTTTAGGGGATTTAGAGGTTCAAAACTTACTATTCATGAATCGTTGATGTCGAGTGTGTAAAGCTAAAGCTTATTTAATTATTTTTAAAAGGATGAGCTTATCTAATTTAATCAGTAGAGTATAATTTTAGTTTAACTTTAGGTTTAGTTTTTTTTAGGGAACTTTAGGTTTATTTTGTTTATTTAAACAATAAAACGATGATGACCAAACAATTTTTTTTTTTAAGGAATGATGACCAAACAAGTAACAAGACCCTCAATAACCATTTAACGAAGTCAAACTCAAATAGTTAACGAATAACTTGACTCATTTAAACCAATATAAACACTTATCATGTATAGTTAGTTATGGGAAAGGAGTGAGGAAGAGTTTTGGATTCATATCTCTGAATTTTTTCAATGAATAGGTTCCTTACAAAAAGAGTAATTGTATATAGAACAAATCCCTAATTTAAACTTCAATTTTTTTTAAACATAAAATTTATGCTTGAAAAATGCATGGACATAAATTAGCCCTTCTAAACGTCATTTTCTGTGATCATCCAACAATGACATAAATTTTGTCTTGGTATAGACTATACAATCACTTTTAAACATTTTAATGTTAATTAAATTAATTTTAATTTGTATGTAGTGACATGTATTGGTGGTCTTGAACACGGTTGAGATATAAACGACTTTCAATGACCCCGTTTTTTAAGGGACACCACAAAACATTTACTTAGTACTAGTATGCATGCATAAATAATTTGCTTTTGGCAAAAACAATGGAGACAACGATCCTCTCAAAAAATAAAAAATGGAGACAATGATAAAAACATTTATATAATTTTTTGTTTTGTTAACTTAGTAGTATGTATATATATTATAATCAAATTTTATACGATTTAAATTATATAACATTTCAAAGAATCACACAATATTTTAGAAGCTGGTGGATCTTGATATTAATAACATGAGGTCAAAAATGTGAGAATGGTTATCGTATACCTGCAAGTTTATAATGGAAAACTTTCGTGATATCTCGGGTTCAAACCCAATATCTCCCACTTTATGTAAGTTTATGGCGTCGGTTGTTATTTGTCTATAAAGACCAAAACAAGAAATGGAGATTGAATGTCATGGCTCAAGGAAATTTTTTGTTCCCAATCAAGAAGTTCACTAATCACTTCTTTTTTATGATGAATTTTCTAATCACTTAATGTAATATTTGAGCGGTATGACACATATGTGAAAATTTTAAAATCTTTGTTTAGTATTAAAATACTTATACCACTTTGATAATGACCAGAAATTTTCTTAAACTTATCTAAAACATTACAATTCTGATAATCTTGATAGTGAAGTTCTATTAAAATAACTAAAAGAGATTTAACTTGTTTAATTAATATCATAGCTAACAATACATGGATAATGCAGTGATATTAAATTTTAGGTATAGGATTGATTGTGATTGCTTGATAGCATCAACAATTTACACTGACAAAGCATTCCCTTTATGCAGAAACAAATTCTATATCAAGGACAAATCTTTGTTTATTATTAAAATACTTATATCACACTTTGAAAATGACTAGAAATTTTGTTTTAAATATCTTAAAACTTATCTAAAACATTACAATTATGATAATCTTGATAATGAAGTTCTATTTGAATAACTAAAAGACATTTTAGGTGTAGGATTGATTGTGATTGCTTGATAGCATAAAAAATTTACACTGACAAAGAATTAAATTTAAGCAGAAACAAATTCTAAATCAAGGACCAATTTCAGATGACAAAAATTAATGTTGAGCTATAATGTGGTATACCTAGTTGCCAGTGTAAAAGAAGACTGATGAATTGCCAAAGAACATCCGACCATGAGATATTGCTGGTTGGTGCACAGTCACTTTGATCAACTTGTTGCTGTTGTTATTTTCTATTCTATCACATTGTAGGAGAACTTTTTTGTCTGGTTTTTTTTATAGCAAAATTTAGCACATATATAGTGTTACATTATCACTTCAATTCTTATCTCTCATCCTCCAAATCAATTTATTCACCTTACACAATAAAGGTCATTAATGTTTGCATGTTTGGTAAAAATAAGTAGTATAAGCTAAAAGTTAGGTTATAACCATTGGGGGAGCAGGATTATTACACAGCCTCGGCAAAAAAAGTTTACAACACATTTATAGGGGTTTATATAAGAAATTGCAAGCAAATAATCAAAAAATCTAAAAAAATTGCCTAATTTATAGGGGATTTATATAAGAAATTCAGAGAAATTTACATAGAAAATTACAAAAAATTTGGGCCGGAGCCCGGACGAAAAAACCGCTACTGGTTGGTTATAACTTATGACCAATAGACAAAGCTAGATTATTTAATTAAGAGTATTTGGTAAAATTAACTATTGAAAAATATGATAAATATAAAATTACTTAAAAGTATATGCTTGTTTAATTTTTTTATTTTTATTTTTTTATAAAATTATACTTATGAAAATTGTTTGCTTAATGTAGTTATTTTTAAATATTTTAATTTATTTCCCCTCAAAAAAAGATTTAATTTATTGAAAATTATTTTTCATCTCTAAAATTTTTCCTCTTCAATATTTATTTTTTATTTTTTTAAATTACCGTGCACTAACTTCACTAACTTCAAGGTCATATGTTTGTAATGAAATTTCAATACCACCAGGTTTGCTAAGCTATCACAGGACACATAATATGATAATAATATTTATTTTAATTAAAAATGGTTAGCAGTATTTGCAGATGAATGTTAATGCCAAACTAAGATAATCTTGTGTTTGTTTGTCAAATAATTTAATGACTATAATTCCACTCTTAAAATAAATAAGTGAGGAATTGTGTATTCGAACTCCGTTCCTCAATATATAATGCATTTTTCTCTACCAAATAAATAATAATGCCCACATGGTACGTGTTCTTCTTCCATTCACAGAGATATGCAGAACAAAATAAAAATATTTTTTCCTTCCATGAATTGTCGAACTTGCACTGTGGATTTAAGTAAGATATTTTCTTCACTATGATCATGTGCAAAATTACTACAATTTGTGGCTTCATCCTTCATATTATTATTGAAGGGCAACTAGGCGTCATCAATACTTAAATTTCAATTTTTGGTTTTATCTTTGTGGAAAAAAAATTCTTCACATAGATATTAATAATTTGGTTTTATCTTTGTGGAAAAATGTTTCTTCATATAGATATTAATAATATTGAAAATCATGTGGAAGCAAATAATTAAGAAACAGAAGGTGCTAATAATTATATATTCAATGGAACTATTGCTCGCTACATGAATTAGGTCTTCATTTTCTTATTTTCTTGTTGTCCAAGATAACAACAATATAAGCTATAGTCCAACATTGTCTTATCAATGCAACTATGTCTTCAATAGCAATGTAATTAATTTTGTAGTTTTTACGAGGACATGTCTTCAATAGCAATGTAATTAATTTTGTAGTTTTTACGAGGACAATTTTGAATATACATTCTATGCCAAGATTAATGCTCATACGAAATTAAAAGTTAATTGATTATATAAAGTGCTAACTAAGCAAAAGAGGGACAATATTGCTGGCAAACCTCCACAAGGGCAAACTAGACATTCACTAAAAGAATGTTCCATGAAAGTGAAAGCTTAGCTTCAAAGGTTTCAAAGAAAGATTAACCAAGAGGAAACAAAGTTAAGGGAAACTTGGATGCTATTCAAATTAATGTTGCTCGATGTTGTTAACTATTGCAATTTAAATAGATCGCTATTGTTCCACGATACTATTTAGTATAGAATATTATAATATAGATGCTATAACAGTGTTTTCGCACAATTAAGTAGTGGAATTTGAACAAACTAATAGAAATATTGATTGATTAGTGACTTAGTTACCACTTTCTTAGAAGCTTTTTTTTTAAGAAACAAAAACGGAATATATTAACAACGACAGTGGAACCTCTTTAGCATAAGACGTATTAAAGAGGCCAATACAGTAATAACGGTCAGCCGATACCCATACATAAAAATGGGTCCGACCACCATCTCTGAAAACCATATACAAAAGAGGCATTATTAGTCTTCAACCACGAATAAGAATTATGCCTTACTTTTTCCATAAGAGCTATGATGGGAGTTTGGATATTATTGAAGAACCTGTTATTACTTTCATTCCAAACTAGCCAAACGCAAAGAAGCCATAAAAGTTGAAGAAAAGATCGTCTCGCCTTCGAACCACCTAGATAATGAGTAAACTGAATAAAATGATCCGAATATTGTGTGGTTTTACTCCTGAAACACCAATCCAAGACCTGACATGCTGCCACAAAGAACCAAAAATATCACAATGAAGAAACAAATGTGATGTAGTCTTGGCATTGCCGCAACCTGCCACACACATGCTCGCCTCGGTCGATATGATGCCACAGTTCAATAAATTTGCCTTTGTCGGTAACCTGTCTCACAACAATTGTCAAGAAAGAATGGAGACCTTTAAGGGAACCTGCTTATGTTAGATGAGATCCTCCGTAACATCAACAATAGGGACAACCTGAGAAGTAAGAAGTTGATATGCTCCACGTACCGTATAACCCCATGAATGTCGAGGTGCCATATCCACCTGTCAGATACATTAGGCCGCAAAACAATATTGTTAAGTAAAAGTCTACACTCTGCCACCAGCTCCCCCTCCCAAACCCACAACCTTCTTCTCCAACTCCACGCCTCACCCCCTCCTCCCAACCTAGACAGAACATAGTTGCCACCGTACAAGACTTATCGACTGCAAGATCAAAAAGGCGGCTAAACCTCCTACAGAAAAGAACATCACCTAACCACCTGTCATACCAAAATAAAGTATATGTTCCGTCCCCTATCCTTCGCGACACCCTCTCTGAAAACCAGCCACCCTCATTATCACCTACACCGTCCCTAATCTTCGCTACCTCCCTCCACCAAGAAGAAACACTCCAGCCCCCAACCTCCCTGCCTCCTCACCATACCTCACAACCAACACCCTATACCATAAACCTCCTCTATCAACCACTTTCTTAGAAGTTAGTTACAGTCTCTTAAGAGTTAGTTAGTGGTTTTTAATAAGTAGTCACAAGTCCTATATGTGAATCTCATGTACACGTTTATTATCTTTTATCAACTAATACAAGCTCTCAAATTTATTTTTCTACTAAATAAATCTTGATCTCTTTGATCCTATGATTTATAACACAATGCAAGCTGTTATTTGCTGTTATTTTTTGGTGATCAGCAATTGAAAACGTTGATGATGCTACATTGTTTTTGAGTTTTGAACCTTAGCTAATTGTCAGGTTGCAGCATTGAGTAAATTCCATGCAGTAATAGGGATGACACCTTTGATATATTGTCTTTCAATGGGTCTTAGTGTTGCCTTAAAAACAAATAAAATGCTTTGGATTCTTGTTAAAGCTAATTGGTATATTATCTTTGAGTATTTGAAAGGATATGTCACACATAATGTATATAATGTCATGTGGGTCATATATATGAGCAGAATACTAGCTTCCATTTTACTAGCATACAAACTTTAGTCACTACTAAAGCAAAATCTATGGTTGGAAGGAAACATGATTCTATGGTGATAACAGTGGAATTGTATAAATTTGGACACAACATTTTAATGACCCCTTAAGAGGGATGTTTTAATTTTTTTTGTAACTTTTTGTGCACAAAAGGGAATATCTAGTCTAGTGAAAAAGTTAAATAGCATTCACAAAGGAGAAGTGGGGCCTCGTCTAATATGAATTTTATTAAGTGTTCCTAATTGCATTGAGTAACAAAAAATTAGTGATATAGTAAATGCACAAACAATTATAATTAGAAAAATTCTATGGTGAAGTCATGAGAATAACTTTTGTGGCGAAATTAAACCGATTTTTACAAGGTTCCAAACCTTCAATTAACAAAATCCTCCTTTTCTTAGAAATCCTAAAAATTAAATCTTTATAAACTAATGTTCTTCAATTTCCTCGGAAAACAAACAAAATAATGAAAATTCTAAAAAATCATCACATCCTCCTCCATATTGCCTTTCGCCTTCAACACATAGATTCTCATTTGTGCACTAAGATTGAAATTCCCTTTAATATTTTGTACGAATACTGATTTGTAATAAGGTAAAGTTTAGTCTTAGAGTGGTCTACCATCATGATATTAATCAACATGGCATTAACAATTATACTATTGACTAAATAAAATTACTTTTTCAAAAAAATCAGTTTTCTAGCTGCATCATAAAAGCCCCTTAGATTCCATTTTTTAATTGTGTAATCTTACTAATGATGGGACAAAGACACTTAGAGACACCATATCCACGTACATATGCAATTGTTGTTCACTTCTTGTGGTTTCAAGTTTGACCACATCACCACATGGATCTCATCACTTTCCAGCTCTTTGGCACACATCCCATTCTCTTTTACCCATTGCCTTCAAACGGTATCAAGGTTTACCTCTAACTAATTTCATTGTCCAACACAATATTCATTTTTTGTTTAGATTAAATTTGAAGAGATTTGGGTTAAATTTGAAATTTTAAAAGGTTAAGGGACCAATTTACAACATTTTAAATGTTAGGGATCAAATTTGCAAATTTTGGAAATTTATAGGACCAATTTACAATGATTTAAAATTTATAGGGATCAATTTGTAAAATTGAAAAATAGAGACTAATTTACAAAATTTGAAAGAATCGTAAAGACCAATTATAGGTTCGTATTTAATGAATTAAAAAAGAATTATAAATTCTTAGTTTTTAGAAATTATTTGACACCAATTGTTAAGCTTAGAATACTTATACAATATCTCTTTGCTTTGCAGAATGCGAATTAAATCGATCCAAATTGCTGGATCATGTTATATTATTTAATAATCATATTATATGTTAAAATAAGATGATGTGAGATGAAATATCATGTAGTCTTAAAATTCGATGAAGTTTTATAGACTTGATCAACTTAATTAATGAGAACTTTTAATTTAACGGTTGGATCACTTAATTGCCTTCTACAAAGATTTTTTGAAGTTGTAAGTATAATATGTTTTACATTTGTTGTCAATATATCTTGACTCAAAATGCCATTACCTTATATCATTTCAATATCATATAACATGTTAAAAGTGCTTAATCATTTTGCTGCTAAATTTTTTTTGCAACTTATTTATAAAAGAAAAACTAGCTAAGTTGACAAAATCCTCAAGGGATTTTGAATTATTTGAAGAGTGATAATGTTAAATTCAAGATGAGATTCTCAATAGATCATTTAAGTGATTATGTTCAAGTTCAATGATCCATAGGAATGAATGTCACGTTGGCATATCATAATCATTGACCATATAATGGAGGTAAAGCAATGCACTTTCCTATCTTTTTATCCCACTCTATATCTTAGAGATTTTGAAGGTATGAACCTTCTAAAATAGGTGTTCTATATCTTGTTCAATGGATATGCAAGATTATTCACATCACATAAGACCCACATAGAAAGCTTGAAAGTAATTGCTTCGTGGCATGATATGAAGTTGGAATGTATTCTCTGTATATAAACAATATCTTATGCTGGATAACCACTAGGGTCTAGGGGCATGTAGTGGTGACAAAGTTAGGTAATTTGTGGGATCTAGGATGTTACGAGTCCAGGTCACTACAGGTTTCAAAGTGTTATCAATCACTTTCAAAATTATAGTGTGAAGGATTAATTAAGTAAATGGTCCCTACAAAATAAAATTATGTTTTTTATGGCACCTACATATGAAAGTTTGGAGTGAAAAATTTAGGTCTAGGAGTCTTATATTATTTTATAAACAAAAGGAAAAAGCAGAAAACTGATCGAGGACATAACCAAAACTTAAGCAAAGAAAATGACAAAAATATGAAGAATAAAAAATAAGGAAAAAAAAACTATAGAGTATTACGAAAATCTCTCCTAGAACAGGTATTACGAACAACCAAACGTATTAGGGTTTTTTCTTCTTCTGAGTTTTTGATTTTGGAGTCGGATGCTACTTCAATAAAATCTTGATCAATTCTACAAAATTCTTCCAAATTGCGCATATCATCGGTACCATTCACGTTAAGGATTTGATTAACGATTTTTGATAATCTTGTTCATTGTTATCTTTTGTCACCGCATCACTTCAAGACCAACAATGTGCATATTGGGAAGTTTGTTCCTTTCCATGTAGCCTCTCATCTCTCTTGGCTAGATGATTTTTCTTCGTTATATGAATATATCTTCCAAGAGTTTTGATTCACAATATGAGTTGTTGCTGCAAAAAAACTTCATGAATATTATCAGTTTCCTCAATCTCATTTGAATTTTTATGAATAGAATTTAATATAGGAGCAATATCACGATATTATACTCCATCACTAACAACCTCCTCAGCAGCTCAAGTGGTATTATCAATCTCCTTTGGTGCAACAAAATAACTCTTCTATGACATATCAGCAACAAATATCAATAAGATTATTACTGTGAGGTAAATTGCAATATTAATTAGTGTTGCTACAAAGCTAGATATAGCAACTAACTTGCGCAAAAGGCTCAACTAACCAGTTTACTTGGGAAGCAAGTTACCTCTAAATACTAACTTCAAACTAACTAATAGCTAGAAATTCTAACAATTATCACCATATAAATTTTGAGCTCAGACATTATTCATAACTTCTTATAAATAACGTTATTGATACCACACAAATTTATCATGGCTAACATTATATATATACATAAGTCAGGATCCATTGACATCGTGTGTGAGTCATTTGACTTACACACCAATTATTATTATTTTTTTTTTGGTCAAGTAGTCTAGTGGCTAGAGCTCACACAATTAAATTGTGGAGAAGTGGAGTGTCCATGGTTCGAACGCTGACCCCCGCATTTATTATGCAATATCCCTACCAACTGAGTTAAGCTCACGGGGATACTTACACACCAATTCTAGTATGTTGAAATCAATTCATTGTGTGGTTGATAATCAAGCTTGTTCTTATAGTTTAATAAATTATAAATTTTGTTTTAAATTATTGTGTTTGGTGGCTTAACTCTTTGTTGTATATGGATTTCACCTTGTATCTTTTCTCTTTCCAAGTTGTTTTGCTTCGTTTTTTATTGGCTTAATTGCAGTTTTAACCCCCTAACTTTTTCAAAGTTGCGATTTTGGTCCCCTAAGAAAAAACTACAAAACAACCCCCTAAGTTTTGCAACTGTAGCAGTTTTGGCCCCCAAGGCAAAAAAAATAACACGTGGCACCTCACTTAGGGTGTCACGTCAGCGTAGACCGAGTCAATATCAACCTTGGGGGCCAAAACTGCCACAGATGCAAAACTTAGGGGGCGGTTTTGTAGTTTTTTTCTTAGGGGGCTAAAACTGCAATTAAGCCTTTTTTATTTGAGCCGGTAATTTAACCGTTGTTAAACTCTTTATGTAACACACCTTGTTGGGTAAACAGTTTTGGTCGTGTTTTTGGCTTATTCAAAAAAGAAAAAGGGTAATAGTCATTTTGGTCACTGAGTATATAACGAGTAGTCACAGTAGTCCCTCAATGTATCGAAATTTCAAAATAGTGTCTGATTGTGCATTTCTTTAGTCAGAATAGTCCTTGACATTAAATACTTGGTTAATGTTGTCATATTAGTCCTTCAATATACTTACTTATTGTCATTTCAGTCTCTATATGAAAAGAATTATTTTCAGTATTGAGCAATTATTTTAACGTCGGGTGACTATTTTGACTAACAAAGTGCACAATCAGGGACTATTTTATAATTTTGATATATTAAGGGACTGTTGTGACTACTCCTTACACATCCAAGAACCAAAATGACTATGACTATTACCCCCAAAAAAATTATAACAAGAAGACAATGAGTAGTGACATTAGGTATATGAGTCATCTCTCTAATATATCCAACATTTTACTCATTCATAGGTGTTGTGTGACTTAACCGCTCACACTTGAAACACAACAAATTCCTGCCTCAAGTGTGTGTTCCCACCTCCTATACTTGATCCAAACATTAGCATCCACTCTCGCTTCCCCACCAAGCCGAACCAAGCATCAATACCACTTTTTGGAGAGTCATGCGGAGAAGCAACAAGTTAAAGTCCAAGACCCTAAGAAACCTTGACACCACGTCTTCATCCAAAACCTTAAAGAATTAGGTATATAGATCACCACTCTTATATATCTAACATTTCCTTGATTCGAATTTATGTGAAACTAACCACTCAAACTTGAATTGTAACACCAACACTGTTGTAATATTCATTATTTCCTTTGCTTTGATCCATTTTAGAATTAGATTCTCTCCATTAAAAATTCTCTAAAGTTTTCACAATTTGAATCTCAGCCATCAAACATGAGAAATAAAGTGAGATTAAATTATAAAGAAAAGTGATGGTGTTGTATTTTAATGGTGAAAATTGAGAATAGAGAAAAATTAAAAAAAAACTTTCAAATAAGTGTAATTCCACTACAATTTCGTTTTCATGAATAAGGTTATTTCAATTGGTGATTAGAAGACAGTATATAATTAGATTTACAATAACCAGTGTAAAAAAAGTAAAAAATTATTGACCTTAAAAATTCAAAAGTTTCTAGGACTTTTCATAGTAAAATTGTTTTTTGAAAATAAAATATAAGGTCCGACCTGTTTTGTTCGCAACTCGTGTAGGACCAAACTTCGATAGTATTTTTTTAGTCCATATTTAACCGGTCTTTTAACCCCGACCAATAAAATCCGAAGTCCATTAAGATCCACCTCAAACGGGCTAAGTACCACTCAATCAATATTAATCTCAATATAATCCAATTAGCATGAGGAAGAGACCATCTCACATATTTAATATGATTTGCAACTAGATTGTGAGGGACGTGCAAGGGATAAAGGATTTCTACCTTGAGTATCGTCTAATACGATAAAGCACCATTATTTCAAGGAGTTTGATGAAGACTCATATAAGCTTACTTCATAGAGAAAGTATCATTAGTAGAATAGACCAAACAAGTTCATTAGATACTTCAATAGAAGTAGGAATATATAATGAAACTGTTTTTTGTTTTCGACATCAAAATTTCTAAAAATATTATATCAATTTTTAAAAATAATAAAAGAAAATAGTGCGAGTAATACAGATCCATATTTATTTTAGCCAAAAAAAAGATCCATATTTATTTATATTTTTTAGTTGAAGTAAAAAAAAAAGATCTTTTAAGCAATTTTTTACAGGCAAGAAAAGCCTCTTAAGAGAATTATGCAATTCAAGCTTATTTATACGCTTATGAATTTTATTTAATTTTTGGATAATGATTATAATAACAAAATTGATTCAAAGATGTGATAGATTAATCTTTTTATTTTATATAAGATATAATCTTATAAATATTAATCATTAAGATAATCAAGTTCTAGTGCATGCATGGATCTAGGTATTAGTTCAAACAATCATATACTTAAAGGAAGCCAGAGAGTGAGATTGTTATGCACAGGACAAGCAACTTTCTTAACTGTAGGTGTTACTATTTGAACTACTCTTGTTGATTACTTTCTTAACTTATATTATATATGATACTGTTTTTTTGAAGAAACTTATATATGAGTATGACACTGTTATTTGTCGTTGGTGGTTACCTTGCCTTCCTCGAATATGGTCCAATATTACCTACAAAACGACATCGAAATTGTGTTTTCTTCCTAATTAAGAAGAAAATTATGAGAGTAATGATAAATTGTTACATATTTGATTTGACCACCTTGTAATGTTATGCATGCTCTTTTGTTTTCTTCTTCCCATTTTCTTGACATTAATGCCGACGTTCATTAACTTTTATGTCAAAATCTTTCAATCACATTACATAATCACCATTTTAACAGTAGAAGGTAAAATGATTGTAAATTGTTCTCTAATGCTATTAATTATCATTATTCTCTAATGTTCTTATCGTGGCAGGCAACTATATCATGACCAATTAAACATTTCACTGTATTACGATAACACAATTTACCAAATTATTAGGCTTATGCAAGGGTACTATAAATACTATATTAGAATATAAAATATTACAAGGCTTATGCAATTGTACTATAGATATACTATTAGAATATAAAATATTCATTGTCTAAATTATTAGTATATTTTATATTAGTTAGAGATACTTGATGTCCAAATCGTTGCATAAATACACATACAGTGTAATGAAACACTAAAAAAAAAAAAATCTTTCATGGCATCATAGCAACTTGAATGTTGGTTGTTGATGAACGTTGAATGTTGATAGGAAATTAATAATGCAGAGCAACTTGGTTCAGTGTGTAACAAATAAAATAGAATTTCAATCACACATCAAGAGAAAATTGTAAAAGGAATCGGATTCAATAGGCACTTCACTTTTAACTGAGATTCATTTGACTTTGTTTACAAAGTTGGGAATTCTTTCATGTAAAAATACAGTTCCTATACCATAGGAGAAATCATTTCAATTCACATCATAGCTTTTCATTTTGCTTCCTGTGCTAGAAGTGGCTCAATCATTATTCTTACTTAATTTAACTTAACCTCTCTTACTTATACTTTATTAAGATTATAATATTCTTAATCACGGATTGCCAAATGTCAATTAACAAAACTTCATTGTAACGTCCAAAGTTGGATTGGATTAGAATATGACAACATATGTCGTATTCATTATTTTAAAACTCTTTTATTTTGACACCTCTTATTTTTATATGTATATTCAACTCTTTAATTTTCTATATTATTATCGCATTATCAATCTATCACATTACAATTTTTTGTTTTTTATCTACCACGTATGGAATTGAATTTCAATTAAATTGTATTTGCTATGGCTCTTCCTTCATGAATTTGATTTTCCTTTTTTTGTTATGTTGTGGCACCCCCCCGTTTAATGTGTATTGTTTGTATTTGTTTTGCCTACATCAATTGATTTGGTTTACGTATTCATGTCCATGTCCAGTTTATGTTTTGACATCAGTTTTTTTTTTTGTGTGGTAGTTTTGTTTTATTTATTTGTTTTGTTTTAATTGCACGTGAATTTAATTTACGTAGGTGTAGGTAAATTAAGATCACGTATTTTGATATTTTCGTGTACCTAAATCGATAATAAGTGAAATTTTAAAGGAAGTAGGAGCATTTTTGCACTTTGGGGTGTAACCTGAAATTAATGTGGTGTAATTAGAAAAAATCATATTTCTTTTTTAGAGATACTACTTTGTTATTTAGTTATCATTAAAATGTCTTAGTGAGTTTAATTCGAGTGGTAGGGAACAAGCCATAATATATGAGGTATGGGTTTCGAACTTGGGACACCACAAAAAAAGTTACTATCATTAAACTACCTTTTTAAGACTGCAATTAAACTATGCAGTCAGTACATATTCCCAAACATGCATATTTTATCACCCTTTCTGTAACCCAAATGGGATACCAAAGCATCAGATTAATGCACAATGCACCGTTAAAATGAATGACAAAACTATAGGATCTTTGGTTCAATATATTAATTATTAGTAATGTCTAAACTTCATAAGAAAACAAAGTTAAAATGAATCTAGATGAAAATGAAATGCTTATTGAATCTGATTCCTTTTAACAATTTTCTCTTGCCGTGTAATTAAAATTCCATTTTGTTACAAGTTGTACTGCACTTTTAGTTCATGTCCTATGAGGTCATCAACATTCATTCACCTATGTATCTATAAATACATTTGCATAAGCCACATAATTTATACATTTCAACCAAGGTTTGATTTTATCATTTCTCAAAAAACATGGCTAATAACCATCAACCCTCACTTCGACCATGGTCGCGCTTTGCCTCATTGCGCTCTGTCACTGAGGCAAAGGGCAGAACACCTGAACCTTCTTCAGCACAAAATGTAGCTGATCCCTCTCTCAAAACATTCCAATCCCAACAAACAAACACTTCTTTTATACTCAACAATGCAAATTCCAATGCCACAAAATTTCAACCAACAACAACAGAACATATTCATATCCCAAACTCAAAAATTGAAAATCCTAATGTCAACGGAAATGATTTGTTGCAAAATGTTCCTAACAAAAATTGTTCTTCGGATTCTGAGGACTACTCTGGCATAAGGAAGATAACAATTGGTGGTGAAAACAAAGGTGTTTATATGAAAATAATCCAAACTAGAAAAAAACCAAATCAACTTCACAAAATGGGAAATTTAAAGGTCAAAGGCTATGATGATCAAAGTAAGAAAGTAAGAACAATATCTTCACCACCAATGGTTGGTGTGTACATGAATAGCAATGTGCAGTGTGTAAATAATTCATTGTTATTACATGCTTCTTGCACCCACCATGATCCAGGGGTGCAACTTACACTTTCAAAGAAGCCATTTGATAAAGGCTTCAATATCAAGTAGTGGTGAAACTAATTGATTTGGAGGTGGTGTTTCAAGTTATTAATCTGGTGTTTTCTACTATACTTATATGGTTTATAGTATTGTTGATGGCGAGTTCATTGATGGCGAGTTCATGTATGGCCCATTTATCTTATGCTCCATTTAGTTTATTTAGGGTTTTGGATGAAAGACATGTGGCAAAAATAATTCAAAGGTGGAGATCTAAAAATAAATTAAACATGTAATTGTTTAATAAAAAATAATTTAAAAGTCGTAACACTTTCCCTCTTTTCACCTTCCTCATTAGAAAACTCTTCCTCTGCCCTCTCATTACCTTCAACATCCACCGATAGTACCGTCGTTCATCCCTCAATAACAGGATCGCTCCTCTCCCCTCTTCTTTTCGTCGCCCCTTCTTCCTCTAACCGTTGTCTTGCCGCCATCGTTTCAAACCAGTGCTTCGCTGCTATTTCTGCTTTATTTGGTTTCTGCATCTCTTCTAATCTGTATTTTATAAACATCACATGCGAGAAAAAATACATATTTAATTTATTTGTAAATCAAAACCCTTGAATCTTTTTTTGTCACATTTCTTTCATCTAAGACCCTAAATGGACTAAATGAAGTATGAGATAAATGGAATATATCTGATCTTGTTAATGGCAAAATAATGGGATGGTCGTCCTTTTATGGCTGGTTTAGGTCTACAGTGCCAACATGGTTGGGATGACTTACCTTCACGGCTTCACCGACCAACGAAAAATAATGGGATGGTAGTATGCATGAATCCGTATGTGGCCTTTAGCGCCCAGACAATTACTTCATTTAGCTTTCTCTATACATAACAATACGTACGATGTAAGATATGTCTATATTTGTTCTCTGAAGTCTACTCCTAAATTGGAAACAAATTCAAGCTAATAGAATCTAAGCATGTCTTCCATATTTTTATTTGGGAGAATGATAAAGTGCACGACAACAAATTTCGTGCATGTTGCACGACTGCATATTTCAGTTTTCATTAAAATTCAGCGGTTTACATTTGAAAGTAATAAAACATTTACTTTCTCATTTGTTATTTTCCAACAATTTACTTTTAAATCATTTACTTTTCAAGCATTTATATTTAAAAGTCTTTAATTTCTAGGAGTTTTACATTTCATTGTCTTTGTGTTTTTCATATCAATTTTAACTTTCAGTCAATTCCTGTAAGAAAAAAAAAACTTCAGTCAATTTATGTTTACGTCAATTACTTTTAACACGTTTACTTTTCACGTTTATAGTATTTTCTTCAAGTCTAAGGTTTTTTTGTCATTTCCTTCAAGTTACATTCAAAGTATTTATGTTTTTACCACCCATATTTTATTGAGTCCACCCACACGCAAGCAAGACGTCTTAAACAATTTGGAGGCCCCGTTATAATTTTAGAAGTTGGCCCATGATCAAAGTCACAACAAAAGCAATTTTTTATATAAATTATAAATAACATCTAAAATTTATAAATAAATAAAACGTCAATTGTATGTTATGTATTACAGTTATAATGTTTCTATTACTTAAAAATGCAAGGTATTTTTTAATTAAAAACATCAATTTAATTTGGGTTAAATATATGATGGACTCACCAGAATAAAGAATAAGTTTATGAGGCCAAACAAACTGAGGCAATATATAGAAAAGTAGCTGACTAAAATAATTATAATAAAAATAAAAAAAGTGAGCCT
>Ga0315914_1006413_pt1 | contig 16664 bp, 10 predicted proteins | sample MpolenodulesMG_FD_203920 | JGI IMG/M metagenome (GOLD analysis project Ga0315914, IMG submission 203920) | Medicago polymorpha root nodule microbial communities from Los Angeles, California, United States - elongated nodules | ecosystem: Host-associated > Plants > Roots > Nodule | place: USA...
CTTTTTTGGAATTGTATATGTATATTAATCTCGATCAAAGCATGCTGATGCAAGGTAGCTAATTTGACTGGATGTCATTTAGAAACCATGAACACAATTTGATTGTATATGATGCTATATATTCTTTTCCTAGTATATGTTTGTTCTGTTTTTATATCAATTACTCCGTTACGCTTAATATCAAACATATCAAATACCTGCATTCAGTTTTCTTAGCTTGCAACATCATATCATGTATAGTAAAATGATTATGTTAGCATAAAGTTAATAAAGAAATACAAATCCACTATAAAACTTCATTTAAAACCATGAATTTCATCCATGTTTCGGAGATTTTTGTTGATCTTTATATCCATAATTACAATTGTATGAGGGTTCATTAGCTGAATATAAATAAATAAATGACTAACTCAGAATATGTATAATGTACCCTGCTTGCAAGTAGATTCTGCTTGCTCTTATTTCTGAAAAGTGCAAGTTGGAACTCCTCCTGCAGATAAATTGTCTTAAAGAATTTAGCACATATACCTGATGTTTTATAAAATTATACTACTCAAGTATGATGACAGCTAGAAAAATAAACAAGTCGCGGTAATGTCAAAAAAATGCAATATCAGTTCATATAGAGGAAAATATTTGGAATCAGTCTTTAGTAGTTTGATTTGTACTACTAGTATACTAAAATAAATTTACCTTGTGAATGCAGCCATCATCAATAATTGAACTACTTAGTTTCTTAAACAAGTCAAGTAAAGCCTCAACCTCATTCACAGTAACTGTCAAATGGTAAAGGACATTCCAATTCAGAGTTAAAACCACAAGAGATCTGACATGTATAAAGCTATAGCAGCGGCAATCATATATGAGCCGGTTTGGTTTGAGCAAATGTTTTCTATTTTTATTTTCTGTTTTGACTTTAGTCACAAAAATCTGTCTGATTGTTTTCACTTCAAATTACACGACTAGGAAAAAGTAAATCTAACAATCATACACTCAAAGTTCTGAGAAGAGAGATTCAATTGAGTTCAAATATGTAGAAACCATACTTTAGATTGAAGATGTGTATGGTGTTAGACACTAACGCAATGCAGAAATGTATGATTACATTCAATCATGTCAATTTTTTCAAATTATTATTGGTGTCTATGTATTTGTGTTCGTTCTTCAAATGTAGTTTCAAAATAACAAAAATATAGAAAGATGTTGACTTTTGTACTTACATGATGTCTCCAAGGCAAGAATGGAGGATTGTTCTTGCTTAGTTTTTGGTTTGCCTTTCATCAAGCAAAAACAGCTCATTGTATAGAATTAGAATCAGTTCAATTCAAAGAGTACTACCTAACACAATAGGACCTGCCACACCAAAATCAAATAACCATTTCAAGCATTGATAAAAAAAAAACAAGATTGTTTAAAGTCAACTCCTCACTACTGAATTCTTGAAAATAGTAAAATACAAAAGATCAGTTTCTTTTTAACCTGATTGTAAAAGATCAATTATATGTTTATGAATGGTTAGGAATGAAAGTCAAATTTGAGTAATGAAGGATTGATGTGTTATATATGATTATAAGAAGATGCATGTATTAGCAATTAAAATATAATGAAAATGGAACTTTACATGGATGTGAATATTAAAAAGATGACTTACAGAATGAGAAGTTGGTGGTGTCCTTCAAAAGTACACAGATCGATATTCAGAGGGAGAAAGAAGTAGGACATGTGCTCTATATTATGTGTGTGACTGTGTCCACTTTATAATTAATTGAAACCAAGTTTTCAAACAAACAGACATACACGTTACACAACCAAAGTGTTCATTTTTTTATGAAGCCGACGAAACAAAACAAACTTGCCACAACAAAAGTTATAGATAAAAGTTGCTTAGATCAAATTCGTCGTTCACTTCATTAATTATATAATATGCGTGTATCGTGTATTTTTAGTGGCGATTTACACCCCCTGCATGCGTGGATCATCTAGTGACTCCATTATAATTGTGTATTTTTTTCCCAGGCGTTAACATAGTTGGCTGCACATGTTTATAAAAAAGAGTATGTAAAAAAGTGATCATAACATTGAAAGTATTAATTCTTACTAATTGTTTAGTTCTGTAATTGTTGCGTCCAAAAGAAAAAGTTTGTAATATTTTGTAGTATGTTTTATTATTTAGACCGAGGTACTTTTACTTGAGCAATGATATATGAACAATCATTGATGACATAATGTGAGTATGAGAAAGAAAGTTGTCAAAAAGTTGTTGCAAAATGATTGTACAAATATCATTTCTCCTTTTACTTTTAGAAGTTTAGACCAAAGTACTCGAATGTGTTTGATTATCATATAATATTATTGGTCGGTGTTTGCTATAAACTTTATAAATACTAGTTTTTATCTCATAGAGTACGGCAGTCTTGTTAACATAACAAAGTGCGTCTCCTTTGACGTTTCTAATTCTACCATTAGAATCTTCCATGTGACGCTTTCAATTTTCCAACCAATCTCATACTCCATCGGTCCTAAATTATAAGCAAAAAAACCACATTTTCTTTGTCTCAAAATATAAGCAAAAAAGACCAATTTTTATGTTATTATTATGTTTTTTCAAGAAAATCTTCTTTTCCAAAGTAAAATTAAATGCAAATTGCATTCAATTTGTTTACCTTTTTATTTTCTCCATAATCATTAACCAATTAGAATTGGTTTTACTTCTTTCCAAGAAACTTATTCCAAGGAGAAAACAAAAAATTATACCTCAAATTACTATGTTTTAACTTTTTTGATAAGTGTGAATTGGTGTTTTTTGCTTATATATTGGGACAAAGGGAGTATATCTTAGTGAATCTGATAGAGGCCCCCTTTGGTTAGGTTGAAGTTTGATATTTGGATCCATATAAATATCGACTGGTTTGACATTCAATAGACATGTTTCTTCAAGAATGCCAATAGCATATTTTCTTTGTGAAATTGCAATGTCATTCTTGGATTGGGCTGCCTCAATACCCAAAAAGTAACGGAGTTTATCAAGGTCATTCGTCTAAAACTCATTAGAAATATGTTATCTTAAAAATCATAGTTGGGTCTAACATAACCCCGCAAAATTGACTTATGAGGTGAGAATTGCCTCCACTTATAAACACATTGCATAATCATCCCCAATCTGACGTGAGACTCTTTAACACACCTTCTCACGTCCAAGACTAGACATCTGGGACGTGGATATAAATGTTGGGTAGAGGCTCTGATACCATGTTGAATACGAGAGACATATAATAAAAATTGCGTGTCTGAATAACATTACGGAAGATATATTATACATGAGTTAAGTAATAATATTCTGTAACAAGTAACTTTTTGTCAAAAAAATTATATGAAGTAGGCTAAAATATATTTACAATATAAATATAAATATAATTATTTACTAATTATTTAAATATCAATATTATTAAATTTTGAAAAATTAATGCTCAATTATTTTATATTTTATTCTTTTTGTATTGTAATGAAATACTCCATCTGTTCCTTTTTAAGTGCCTTTTTAGAGTGAATTTTTTGTTCCTATTTAACTATCGTTTTGGTATTTTAAGGGTATGATTTATCAATTATACTCTTTGTCAATTATTCTTATATTTTTCAATAAAACTAATTAATGTTATATATTTGGAAAACTAAAGTTTGTTTTTTTTAAACAAAGTTTGTTTGTTTTGTTTTAAAACAAAATTTGTTTCTTGTTATCTTCAAGTTTAAACAAAATTTTGTTACCTATGATAATAGTTTCATGAAGAGTTAAAGTTCTATAAATAACATGAGTAGTACTTGTTAAAAATTTAAGAAATATGCACAATATTTAGAAAATTGAAAATTGTTTGTTATGAGAGAAAAATAAAACGCGCAAAAAGATATGAATTTGTTGCAGAAAGAGAGTAGTAACTAACGGTTGTTTGTTACTTATTAAATTTATTGAAAAGATAAAGTGTGTGAAAAAATAGAAAATCATTAGTAGATTAAAATGAGGGTATAATAAAAAAAAAGTGTGCAAAAATACGCTTCGTTATTTTTTATTGAAATTCTAAAACCACATTTAAAAAGGAACAGAGAGACTAATTATCTCTATCTCTATCATTTCTAATTTTTGCCTAAGGAGGCTTTGTCAACTTATAAGTACAAATGTTTTTCCTATCATCGTTTACTTTCATTTTTTTCTATTATCTATTATCGAATTGCTAAATAATTATCTTCTTTTTGTATATTTTCTTCTATTTATCTTTTATTCATCAACCAAACAAATATAAAAAAAGGGTAGGGATTAAGTTCCCCATACTTGTTATTCTCACGGGCTAAAAATGACTTTTACTAGACCATCGACCCGTGCTAACGCACGGGTCATATCGAAGGTAATATTTGACGGTAATAGGTAACAAAATAGTTTAGATAAATGTCATGATTGTCATATAGTATTTCATAAAAATTAGGTTAAAATTAGGTTAAGTATAACGAGACGGGTTAACATTTATAAGTAAGAGGTAGCGAGACGGGTTAACATTTATATGAGATTTCCAAAAAAATAGCATATAATGAGAAACATAATTTTATTTTACTTTAGATAAACATTAAATGCGAAAGTGTGGAGGAAAAAATTAGGTTAAGTACAACGAGACGGATTAACATCTATAAGTAAGAGATTTTACAAACACTAAATTAGGTCATGTGGTTTTTTTAAAGACTACATGTGTGGATCAGTTTATTTTTGAGTTTATACAAAACAACTTATACAAAGAAATAAGTTTTATATATTATTCATTAGCTTGTCAAGGTAGTCTATGAAAAAATAGTTTATGCAGATACAATTTTCGTTAATGAGAACTTATGAATTAATGCAAATATGCTTATTTATTTACATAAATTAAAAAATAAGGCAATCCAAATGGGCCTTAAAATGAGTTTTTTTATTAAAAAAATATTAATTTGTATATATAAATAGAGTAAAGTTTTGTTCAATCAAATCATATCATAATGCCACTTTTTTAGATCGGCAATCATCAACTTGACGTGACTCGGTTAAATGCATGTTTAAAATATTTTACGGTCCTACATAAAATTAATCTCTAAAAAAATCATTTATTTTAAAAAAAACATTTTTTTTGGTCAAAAATATTAAAAAAATAATAATTTTGCTAGTACATAAAAAATATATTTAATTTGACTCTAAAAAAGAAAAGAGAACATGTTTAATCCTAATTGATTTTGTTTGTTTTGGTCTTCGAATTTCCGTGCCTCTATTGATTGATTTCATCAAAACCCTTCTTAGTTTCACAAATTGAATTACGTAAACGATTTTCGTTCCTAATTCACTTTTCCGTTTCTGGAATCGAAAGCATTCATTTCAGCGAAATCGTGTATTCTGTCTCGGAATAAGCTTATCAATGGAATCAGATTTCGAGACGAACGATATGCTCACACTTTCACAGAATCCATTTGATGATGCTAACGACAATGTAACCTCCTCTTATAGCTCTCTCTTTCTTAATTCATACTTTAATTCATGCTTATGCTTGTTAAATATTTACTTCACCTAACTCTAATACTCCAATTCTACCTTCTCAAAAATAAATACTATGTTTAAGATTCGTAATGTGTAATTCTTATCAGGATAATTTGGATGTTGAAGGGGAAACATGTGGAATATGTATGGATATGGTTATTGACAGGGGAGTATTGGATTGCTGTCAGCACTGGTATTTCTTCTATTGAAACCCCTTTTTTTTTATTCAATCTTCCAACCTTACTATATACATTGTGGATTGTGTCTTACATATTGTTCATGAAATGTGATGCTAAAACCTAATTATGTCAATATGTTGATTTTCTTTCCTTCATGTTTCAGTGTGCGTGTTGAAATATGAATATGATCTTTTTTCGATGGTTCATTTTCTTTCATAGGTTCTGCTTTGTATGTATTGACAACTGGGCTACCATCACTAATCTCTGCCCACTTTGCCAGAATGAGTTTCAGTTGATCACTTGTGTTCCAGTGAGTCATATAAATTTGTGGAATGCTGCTTTTATCTTCCTTCATTTAATTTAACTCTTCAGGTTACAATTGAATTTGCCCATTCTGTTTTGGACCATGCATTTTGCTGTTTTGATTAGTATTATGCTCAAACTTCTATGCTATTTATTCAGTTAGTATCTTGTAAATACTATTGAAATTGGGTGCATGGCTAATTTTATCAAACTCATAATTGTGAAGGTATACGATACCATAGGGAGCAATAAAGTTGAAGATGGCTCATTCTTCAGGTAAATTACCACCATTTTGTTTGTATGAAAGATGATCAAATTTTTAGTATTTATTTATCCTCGTGTATTAAACTTGGTATTTTCAGAATTTGTGTTTAAGTTGAAAGTCATGAATTTGAGAAATTTGCACACTTATTTATTTCTAGACTGTATCAACAACAACAACCACCAAGCCTTATCCCACTAAGTGGTGTTTGTTACATGGATCAGATTACGCCATATAATGTTCTATCTAATCTCTAGATCTTTCTCAATAGTATCAACATACTCAATTAAAAGAAAAAGAGTTTAGAGTTTTATCATTTAATTTTGGTTAATGCTTTACAGTTTTGTCATGTTTCTGTGGGGGAAAAAATATAACCTTTTAACTTTTTTCCTTCATGATTGCAGAGATGATGACTGGTCGATTGACGGGAAGAATAACAGTCTGTCATTTCCCTCTTACTACATTGATGAAAATGTAATTTTTTCTATGTGTAAAATACAACTTTAGAATACTAGTACTAGGCAAAGAATGTTGACATCTGGTTAGTTCAGATTGTTGCAACCTAGATTCCAGGATTTCTTGTGTTTTTGGATGAGTGCACATTTTATATGCAGAGATCTTTTGATTCATATCATAAGTTTATTTCTTGTGTTTTCTCAATGTTAATACTCTTTTCAGCGTCATATTTCACACACTCTTTCCCGAGTCATGCAGGAAGTTTATAGTTGTGTGCAAATACACATCTGATATCTGACCATATAACAAATATGAATCTGATGCGAAAAATACGTGTCATAATTGATATGGTTTTATCTATTGTAATATGCTTATTGTTTTAATATATTTACATGGCAAGAGGTAATGGGGGGACTGAAGAGGGTTAAAAGGTAAATATAAAAAATAAAGAACACATATTTACCGATGAAAAAATCTTTCACTGTATACGACTGACCCCTAAACAGTTATTTGTACTATTGATACTATAACTACATATTGACATGTACCTTTTCGTTGGGTGCACCACAAGCAACTATTTTCCTAATTCTTTTAACTCAGTTACTTAATGCTTTTCTAACTTCCTCAACGTTTTTAAATAACAAAAATCCTTGCAGCACTTGACTTTGTTCAGGTCAATACTCTTAATTGTCTTTTTCAAAATTAACATATAACACTAATCCCTAGGCATTTCATCATTTTGTAGGCAGTTACTTGCTTGGATGGTGATGGCTGCAAAATTCGAAATGGATTTGCAAGCGTTGAAGAAGATTCTGGTCTTGATACATCAATTGCTTGCGACTCATGCGATCTATGGTAAGAACAAGTGGATGGATTAGGTTAGGAAGTTTGTAAAATCTTTTTTGATTCAATATGTCTTTGAGTTGATTGGGTAAAATTTATTGCGTTATGTATCTATGAAATTGTTAGAGCTCATCCACAAGAGCCATTTGGCAGAATTTTGTTTTGCATTTCTCAGCTTATCACAAAATTTGCAGATTACCTTGATCATAAGTTTGTAGTAAACACTAATAGATGGACAGTTAAGTCTAGAAGGTGGATCAGAAATATGATGCAAGTCATGGATACAGTCAGACATGTATTTGCATAGTCAAGACGACCCTGACTTTGTTAAAGTGTGGCCATGAATGACCAACTCATTCTAAATACACAGTAGATTACAATTGTAAGAGAGATGGTGTTAATAAAATAGTAGAAAAGAGCTTGGGCAAGTGTTTTTGTCACCAACTTTTATGGGTGTCAAGGGAATCCGTTAATGAAATTATCACAAGGATTTTTGAAGAAGTACCCTCTGATTGTTGCTTTACCTGCAAATTGACAGGTATCACGCCTTTTGTGTGGGATTTGATACTGAAGGTACATCTGACAGTACGTGGTTATGCCCAAGGTAAGTTGAATTTGTCAGTTGTTCTGTCGGGTATTTTGTGCTTCTAATTACTTCCTTTTATAACGACCGTTGTAATTTTGTACAAACATTTTATGCACAAATCCTGCAAAAAAAATTAATCGATCACTCACAACATTTATATCATACACCGGTAATAAAGAGTAACAAGGTAATATCAATCAGAAAACGGCAGAAGAATGAGTATGGAATTCATTTGTATTATTTACTATTTGGTATTGCTGTTTTATTATTTATCTTTAATCTCAAATCTCCACTTGTCCTATTTGTTAACATGCATATATAGTTAACATTGGCTTCTAGCATTAGCATATAAATAACATAACACATGATAAGTTCGAACTGTTAATCTAAGTTTTTTATTCAGTATGGGTTTCTAAGGGCAGCCCGATGCACTAAAGCTCCCACGTACACAGGGTTCGGGAAGGGGTCCCACCATTTTGGTATATTGTATGCAGCCTTGCCCCATTTTTTACACAAAAGGCTGTTTCCAGGACTTGAACCCGTGACCTTTCAGTCACATGACAACAATTTTACCGTTGCGCCAAGGCTCCCCCTTCAGTATGGGTCTCTAATATAAAAAAATCCGGTTATACATGATAATATATAATTCTAAACAGTAAACAAGAAACTATTTAATATGTGGTTAACTATCAAAAGAAAGGAAAAAAGTTTTAATTATATGAATGTTGTGCTAAACAACATACTGATAAGCCTGTATCTTATTATTGTCACCTACAAAATTCCCAGGTAAACTTCCTTTTGATTGAAACATGAGCATGTGAATTACTCTCCCGGTATCAAAATATAAGCAAAATTAATGACTTACTCACATATTAGGATAATTAGTTATTCACATTTCCTCTTGTTAATTTCATTTACAACTTCAACTTCATTACGTAAATCACTCTTCTTCTCATTTAATTGCTTAAAAATTGTCTGCTGATGCCTGTATATTGTATCTTGTTTTGTCCTATACTATTCTAATTCGGGGTTTATTTTAGATGCGTGGTCGATGCAGTTTCTAAAGAAACAGATGGCAATTCAGTAAAGGAGGCTTCCTTGGAATGTAACCCAGATAATAATAACAGTGAATGTCATGCCGGAATAGTGTCTGTGTCCATTGCTGATACAGGAGAGACAGCTGTGGTTGTCTCAATGGTTGACCGAAACAAATGGATTACAGAAACAAGTGAGAGAGGCCTATTGCCTCCTGAAGTTGATGGGGATCTGTTGAATGAGCCATGTAAGTTAATGTCGGACACAAATAATCAGCTGCAGGCAACAGAGAAGACAAATGTGTCACCGATCATGAAGGGAGAAGAACTAGAGCTTTCATTATCACACCCAACTTCTAAATCCTTCATGCATAGCGATATAAAGGAAAGTGATAATGGAACAAGATGTGAACCGAGTAGCTTTGATGGAACGAAGTTATTTGATGAGTCCAATGCCAAAACTAGTCCATGCAAAATTGAATCTGATATGGGTCTTCATCTTGGTTTATCGGTGGGCTCTTTTTTAACTGGTAAACTGTATTATATACCCTGCCTTTTTGTTAGCTTCAAAAACATATCATTTAAGTTTTTTTTTTGTGTGTGCACTCTACAATTATGAGGTAGTCTTATTGTCGTAGTCTTAATGTACTTCTAGTGGATAATGTGGACAAGAGCGAATCAAAAGATCAAGCAACTGATCCCCCGTGCTCGATTCCAGAAGAGTTTCCTTTGGAAGGTAATGCACCCTTCTGAGAAATATGATTCATGTTGCTTTCTTTATTTTTAGGCCACTCTTGGACTGTGGGAATCACGAGTGGATCATATTGGTTGTTTAGAATCATTTGAATTAGTTTATAACCTTATAATGTCATTAATAAAATGTTCTCAGGTGATAAACTCGAAATCAATGCTTGTGATGACAGTGCCAGAGTGGCTGGTAGAAAGAGGAAGCAATTAGATTACAGGTAATATTTCATTTAAGTCTAATATCTTTTTAAGATGGCTGTGCTCCTTAGTCGTTGTGACTGTAAAGAGGATTGTAGGGAGAGAGGCAGAGAAAATCAACAGGAGTTGGATTTTATTACATGAGAAGTAGGGCAAGCCACTTTTACAGAGATTATAATCACTTTCATAACAATAAAATAAATGGTTGAAACTGCAGAATTTTGAGGGTCTGCAAACCTCCCTGTCCAAAGGCTTAAAAGTTAACTTATCAATTGGGTATCCTCTCCCCTATCCCCTCCCACCTTCATTTTTGTTTCTGATAGGTTTCCCTTCCTTTCTGCCCTCCTCATTTATTGAAGGTTATTACACCTCAAATCTCTCCGCTCCCCCTTGTCTATAATTCCATCACGGTCTAGCATTGCCGTGCCTATTTGAATGCAATAAGCTTATAGTTTGAGGCACACTTTGCTTTAGGCCTATTTTTTTTTATTCTAGACGGAAGGTTCAAGCTATCTGATTAGTTATTAATCAATCATCCTGCAATCAACTCTTTTTTTGACAAAACCCACAATCAACTCTTAATTAACAGGAATCAGTTACTCAGAATCAAGCCTCCAATTAATCATACTTTATTTTAGGATTTAATGTGTCCTTAATCCAAAAGATTTTCCATAGTACTTCCTATTCTTAACAGTTACCAATATCAACTAATTCCAGTTTCTAATCACTACTTGGATCTGTTTATTTTCTGGCAAACCTATATGCGCTGTTCCACAGAAATGTATATATTATTCTATAGCCTAAGAGTTCTAAACCCAATTCTTATATATAGGGGCTTTGTTTTAGCTCCATGCTCGCCTTTAGAGTATTTTGAATCTTGATTTTTCATAGTATTCACAACTCACGAGACAAAAGGAAAAAGGCACTGGTGCCTAGATATTCTTCATACTCAGCGTAAAAATTGAAATACTTCTGTCACCCTTCTGAACCTTGCATCGATCATTTTAGATCTTTAAATCCATATTTTGTTGAAATAAATTTGTTGGTTGCTATTTGTTATGTTAAACTTAAGACTGCTTTTGATTATCCATTCCTCCAATTTTTTACTTGATATTACAGTCATGAGCAAGTTCGTATAAAAGTTGAGGATGAAGATGCCAACCCCGAATTATCGGTTGAAGCTTCACAAAAGAAAACCAGAATAGCTGCTAGTCAGGTGTTTAGAGCTAATGATTCGGTCGATGCTCAACTTTCTGGCAATGCTAAGAAAAGTCCTGTTTTAAAACATTCTCCAACAAAGGAGATTGCAGCATCAGATATAATGAATATAGTTAAAGGGACGAACCGTAGGCTTTCCAAGGGACTTGCTGACACTAATGCTAGTAAAAAGTTAGCTGAAAAGAAAGAAAACATGACTGGGTTGAGGGTTAAAAAGATTATGAAGAGAGTTTCTGATGATGGAGAATCATCCTCACTAGTCCAAAATCTAAGGAAGGAAATTAGAGAAGCTGTCCGCAACAAATCCTCTATAAACTTTGAGGAAAACCATTTTGATAAAAATCTTCTTGAAGCCTTTAGGGCTGCTATAACAGGGCCTAAAACTGAACTTGTAAATAAGTTATCCCCTTCAGCTTTGAAGGCAAAGAAGTCAATGTTGCAGAAAGGAAAAGTACGTGAAAATTTAACAAGGAAAATTTTTGGGACATCCAATGGTAGAAGAAAGCGTGCATGGGATAGGGATTGTGAAATTGAGTTTTGGAAATATCGTTGCATGAGAGCTTCAAAGCCTGAAAAGGTCGAAACCTTAAAATCAGTTCTTGATCTTCTAAGAAAAAGTTCAGAGAACCCAGAATCAGAGCGAGCTCCCGAATGTCAGGCCAAGAATCCAATTCTTTCCAGATTGTATATAGCAGATACATCTGTTTTCCCACGGAAAGAGGATGTCAAACCTTTCTCGGAGAAGACTAAACAAAATAATCCGTCAGCAAAAGGACCAAATCAATCTGTTGATAACAAGACTATTAAAGCAACAGAGGTAAATAATCTCTTATCAATGACCAGAGTTTGTTTATCTGAGAAAAAAGTAGATAAGATTGTACGTGGTCCAGCTGGTAAAGTACAATTAAGCAGTCGCTCGGAAGGGGCATCAGTTTCTTCTTCAGCTGGTGCTAAAGTTGGCACAAAGGAATCCAGCCTTAAATCTGATTCTGTGAAAGGCGATAAAAGAAAGTGGGCCTTGGAGGTTCTGGCGAGGAAAACAGCTGTTGCAAGCAAGAACACGGCAAATGAAAGTCAGGAAGATGATGCAATTTTTAAGGGAAATTATCCTTTGCTTGTACGTAATTTATCTGATTAATTTTTTTATGCAATTGTTTTATTACCTTTGTTGTTGGTGTCATATATTTATAACTTTTCATTTTTTCTCCATTGCGAGTAGGCCCAATTACCAACTGATATGAGACCGGTGTTGGCACCTTGTCACCACAATAAAATTCCTGTATCCGTGAGGCAGGTATGCTGTAGCTTTAATTTCCAATTCTGCCATTTCAAGTTACATGTGTTATAGTTGGAGAAGAAAACTTGAGATGAAAATAGCCAAACACTTTTTTTGTTGCAAAATATGTCTAACTTCTATCCTTTTGGTGGATCCTTAGGATAGATATCCCTTTCTGCCGACTGCGGACTAATTTAGAGTCCTTGACAGTTTAGAAGGAGGAAGGGCTTGGGAAAAAAAGGAAGGAGGAAAGGAAGAAGTAAGAAAGGATGGACCCCCCAACTGGAATGGGGAGTTCGTTTTCTTCATAATGTAAAATCACCCTAATTTTGGGAACTCAAAATGTATTGGGGGATAATTTTGGAGGGTTTAGAAAAATTCTTCAAATCATTTCCATGTTATAATACTCTAAAATTTAAAAATATATTAATCACCAGTGTTCTTTTCCTCTCTCTCTCTCCCCCTATAACCCTCAGCCTTGGCTTTTACTTTTAGTTCTATTCTGTTACCAAACCACAAACACCTGGTTGCTACTGATTTTTCCATTGTTGGCTTAATCCCAGTTCCATTGTTGGTATCAGTTGATGAGTTATGTTGCCTGAAGTTCCTCATAAAAAGAGTTTTAGTTTTTTTCTTTCCTTTTCTGGAGAGTATAGGTAGAGTTACACTTACAAATTTTGAATGTTTTCCATATTTCCGCTCTCTTAAGAATTTGTTACTTTTAATGTGTTAAACAGACACAGCTGTACCGCTTGACGGAACGCTTATTGAAGAACACAAATCTGCCAATCATTCGTAGAACTGCAGACACAGAATTGGCTGTTGCAGATGCTATTAATATTGAAAAGGAGGTTGCTGACAGATCAAAAAGCAAGCTAGTTTATCTGAATCTTTGTTCACAAGAGCTACTGCATCGCACAAATAACACAAAATCCAACATAAACACAGACACGACTCTACCAACCTCATCATCACCAGTGCAAACTGATCAATCAGAACTAAATACTGATGATCTTTTGACTGACCCTGCAGTTCAAATAGCGTTGAAAAATGCTGGTTTGTTTTCTGATTCACCTCCAAGCAGTCCCCATAAGAACAATGAAATATGTAATGAAAAGGAAGTGTCAGGGCCTGATGATATACTTGAACTAGAATCTCATCCCGAGCTGGATATTTATGGTGATTTTGAGTATGATTTGGAAGATGATGATTACATAGGTGCCAGTGTTACAAAGATCCCAAACCTAAAAGAGCAAAGTGAATCAAAAGTGAAACTCGTTTTCTCCACCCCGAGCTTGAAAAAAACAAATAATGCTTTGGATAGTGCAGACTGTAAGGGGTCTGAAAACAATGAAGTGCCAGGAGTTGCCTATTGCTCACCGAACTGTCACAGAGATGCAGTCCAGAAGGATTCTACCATTAATGCAGAGATTGGCCAGCCTTCCATTTCTTCTGGACTCCTACCATGTGAGGGTTCTGTTGAGCCAGTTGATTCAGAATTTGAAGATTTATACGGCCCTGATAAAGAACCACTTATAAAAAAGTTTCCAGATGGTGAATTACAATCATTACATGGAGAGGGCAAGATGGAAACTCAAAGCGAGAATAATGATTGCCATAAGGAAGAAGAACGTGACTTAGACAAAGCAGTAAATGGTGCTGAATTAGGGAATGAGAATCTCACAGAAAATGTGTCTGTCCCTATTATCACTGGCAAACCTCTTAATACATCCGGGACCGATGAAAATATTCAAAGGATGGAAGAGAGATCTGACATCCCTGCCAAGAAGTCAAACAATGAAAATCAAGTAGCGAAGAAGGTATATTGGATAATTAGGATATGTTTGGTTTAAGAAAATGTTATTTGTTTTTATTTTATATTTTTCGCTTTTAATATTCATTTGTTTTCTATTATTTAAGATCTGTGAAATCGATTAAAAGAATAGTTGTTTTCTTTACAAAAATGGGACACAATAAATACAAGGTGGCAATTTTGTAATTAAAAGTAAAATAGACAATGGAAACATAAAATGTTTTTTCATACTATACTCTTAATTTCTATTATGATTCATTTGTTTTCTTTTAAAACTGCAATGGTGTGTGTGGGTGTGTGTCTATTCAGTTTCTGTGCTTATCTGTCTAATTGCCATACTTCCTTAATAGTGCTGGTCTTTTTTGTACAGGTAGAAGCCTACATCAAGGAGCATATCAGGCCATTGTGCAAGAGTGGTGTGATCACGGCTGAACAGTACAGGTGGGCTGTTGCAAAAACAACTGAAAAGGTTATGAAGCATCATTGCAAATCAAAGAATGCTAATTTCCTCATAAAGGAAGGTGAGAAAGTAAAGAAACTCGCGGAGCAGTATGTTGAAACAGCCCAACAGAATAGAAAAAGTTGATTCCCATATCACCATTTCATCCTCAACAAGTTTTCTTGGGTTATTATTAATTGTTCACCTTTTTGTTAGGTGTGACGTTGCTGACTGTTTTAGAAACTTGCTTCATCTTGTTACTCTGCACATATGTTAGATTTGACACCATGAAAATGGTGCTACATTGCGAACAATAGGGATTGATTCCGAGAAAGAGTATTCGGTCAAGTTTGCTATAGACTGCTGTGTGATTCATTCACTGGTTCTTAGAAAAGAGAATTACTGTGCATATTTAGCTAAAATAGGAGGTACTCAAAGTGAAAGGATGAAGATCTTATACATTCCTCCTCATGGCCTCTGTAGTTTCGTATTGGCAAATTCTATGGGAGTGGAATTTCATCGTCTATAGTTCTTTTTTATATATTGTTGTAACTGAATTATACAGTAATAATGCAATTGTAGAGAAAAGACCTATGTATGCTTTACCAAGAAGAAAAACAAAAAAGATGAATCGCAATGTGAAGGAACTCCTCCAGAACTAAGAAAAATTGTCTAACATTTCTTGAACTTATGTTTGTTATCATTGTTTTCCGTTTCCTGACTGTGTGGTTGGATCCTTATAAGAATTGATTTGCAATCTCTTAACCATACAGCTTATATTAATCATCTTCACCCATCATCATCTTCAAATCCATAAAATAAAAAAAAATAAAGAATCATCATCTTCATTCCATCTTCAAATCCAGAAGAAAAGAAATAGCCATCTTCATTTACTCATAAACTTTTATCATCCCATTTGTCATCAAAACCGAGAACGTTAATACTATGAAAAATCTTGGCGAAAATAAATTAGAGTGAAGACTCAATTTGGTCCTTCACAATTTCCTCTATCCAATTTAGTATCTGACAAAAAATAGACCCACATTAGTTCCCTAACAAGTTTATATGAAGGACAAAATAGTTTATGCTTTATTATAACAGAGGGGTTAATTTGTCTCTAATGTAAATTTGTCAGAGACTAGTTTAAATTTATGTTTTTTCGGAAACCAAATTGGGTTGAGAGAAAAAGTTTGAGATAAAATTAGGTCTTCATGCATAGAATTAATGCTATGTAAAAAAAACAAGAAAAAAAGAGAAAAATTACTTTTGTATTTTAAAGTTAATTTGTTGACTCGAAATCTCTTCGTAGATAGCAAAAATATTCTTCAAGACAATTGCTTCTCTATCAATGGCCCTACAAAACAAAAACAATCATAACTAGATTAATGACCCGTGCGCCGCACGGGTCCTACCGACTAAAATAGTCACCAATGAGTTTACTGTAATAAAAAATTGTAGCGAAATTTATCAAATGATAAAATTTTATTAGATTAGTGATATCATGATGACATTTATATAATTCAAGAATTGTACTTTTTACAAATTCTTTTTTTTGTCTAGTACCTTTGGGGATTATGAATAGTATCTGTCAGAAACAGTTGATTCAACTTCTATCATTGTTAATGTACCAATTTTGTCTAGACTATTATTTGTATCCCACGCAACAATTGATTCATTCATTATGTAATACTAATCATAGGTTAGATTAACATTAAATTAGAATAAAAAATTGATTTTTATTTAAATATTATTTCTTCTATAAGCTTTA
>Ga0315914_1006414_pt1 | contig 16664 bp, 12 predicted proteins | sample MpolenodulesMG_FD_203920 | JGI IMG/M metagenome (GOLD analysis project Ga0315914, IMG submission 203920) | Medicago polymorpha root nodule microbial communities from Los Angeles, California, United States - elongated nodules | ecosystem: Host-associated > Plants > Roots > Nodule | place: USA...
TAAAAAGTGCAAATTTAGGGTCCAAGCAGGCCTATAATGCTACTGTGACCAAGCTTAATAGTAGGACTAGGAATTATCTACTTCCATCTGATTAAGATGGAAACTACCTTCGTTATTCTTGTGCACTTCTACCTTGAACTTCTCTTCTTTCTGTCCCCGCTTGACCTTGAGAAGCAAGTTAAACTTGGCAGTATCATCGATGACCTGCACAACAGTTTAGACATCCATCAGTGATGAAAAACCAAGAAGCTTGTAAGCAGCCCAAATGCAAGAACACATATTCTCTTATGTATGGTTTTATTCACTAAATAAACTCCATATCTTTGTGAACAGTGTCCTAACAGCAAGAACACATCATTCATTGATATATTCAGTTTTCTCATGCTCTACTAATGAGACTTGATAACGGGAGAGGACTATTGTTAAATTTCTCTATTTAAATATTCAATAGGCCTCTTCCACATATTGGACAAAATCATCCACATTAACTTCAAATGTTTAAAATAGGTTTTGATGAGAACCGACACATTGAACGGAATCTGGCAAGTTGCAACATATTTTCTTCCTTAACAGAACGGAACCCTGTATGTAAAAAGTAATAATAAACAAATAAAGAGGTCACAGATAGAGATGCACATAATTTTCACAAGTGAGCTTTTAAGCTTAAACTTCTTTAATCCATGATTTTATTTTAAGCAACTTGTTCTTTAATTTGCCATTTCATTACACCTTTTCTATCTATTCATTCAGTGTGCAGTAGAAGAAATACCACAAGTATAACTCTTTACGGATTTGAAATGGATATGTATGTCTGTCCGTCAATCTTTGTGGGTTTAGACCGTAGACACTTTTACAGTTTACCCATACTTCATAAGAGAATCATATATAACTCTTTACTTGATTACTTACACATAGGTGTGGTGTAACAAATGAGCATCTCAATAGATTTTTTTTTTTTAAGTTCCATTGTCAAACCAAACAATTTTAACTGATAAAATTAGATTGAGAAAACCAGCTATGCACAAGTCTGTTTCTCCTTACCCTATTTTGCCATTTCTTTGTTCAAAAAAAGCATGAGCACTAGAGAACCTCATCCGCTTGCATTATCTCTATGCAAATAACAATGATAATATACAAAATAAAAGGGACTACATGCTAACACGTAGTAAAAACGGCTAGTAGAACTCGTACAGGAAGAACAAAAGCATACAAGAATAGTACTAAAGACAAAATCATGACATGGTTGAAAACAACTTTTTATTGATTCTTGTTTTGACCTAATTCTCACTTTTATTAGTAGTTTTTTATAAAACTTGGAACAAATGAGACCTTCTAAACGACATTTTCCTAGAAATAAGGCACTGACCTCAGCCTTCGCATCAGAAACCTCATGGAGTTCATAGGGCACTAGTGAATTGGACCTCTGCTGGATGGTCTTAACAGCATGATTTGCTGCATCCTGAACTTGAGGGTCATGTGCTGGAACAGACTGCCACCCTGGCTTGTGGCCATCTGATAACAAAAACAGAACAGCAGAAGATGGTATTAGCAAACATATGAAGTTCAAATGTTCAAAAAGAAATACAAGACAAATTAAGCAATCATAACCGATGTTGAGGAACTTAATACATCACTTATCAGTTAATAACAATGATTATGATGGTTAGATTGTCTTTTTTACTTATAAAATAACAGGAACTATAAGGTAAACTCCCGATAAAATTCAGGCCTCACTCCTACAAGCCTTTTTCTACATTTTCATGGAAATTGCGCATGGATATATACCAGTGCTCACATCCTGATGTTGCACAAAATATGATATCATAAATTCACTACCCCTCTGCCAAAACAAACACTATCTCCAAGTTCACTTTAAAGCAGGATTTATGATGACGCACAACAATTTTGGCAATTTGTAGGCCTTCTGATCACTCAATGTATTTTAAGGTTGTTTTCACAAACAACGAACTAAGTTTGATTAATAAGCAAATTTCAAAGATACTGTTAACTTTCATTGGTCAGCTCACTAATTTACTCTTTCTTTTGGTGGTGACTGACTAATTTACTTTCTTTTCATTAATTTAAGGGCAAAATAATTGATGAAGTAAGGGCATAACTAACAAAAAAAGCAGTGATATAACCTTGAAATTTGAAAACGAATGATAAATAGAAACAAATACTTATATGCTAAAAAATCGACAATTAAGAAGGGTCAACGGGAGTACTTGACTACACCCCTTCAAACACCCCTATTAATCGCTAGCCTGTTAATCATATCAAGAAATAAGCTGTCTACACAAAATGGCATACCCTTTATCACACCAAGATCTGAAGTGGTAAATGATGGTGCATGAACATCACCAGCATGCTTGAACTCTGTAAGTTCTTTAAAGTTCATCCAGGGTTTTACCCAGACTTTGGCTTCATAGATCTTCTTCTCACCCGCATCAATAGCCTCAAGAGTAAGATGATGCAGGGTACCAGCAACAACCTGTTCTCTTGCTTTCACCACCCTTGCGAACTCCAGAAGTGAATTCTTCATGATTAAAAAAGAGTCAACAGACCACAAAAATACATTAGAGCAATCGTATGACAACAAATACATAAGCACTTCTATGGCAAGCCCTTAATTAAGCCAAAAAAAAAAGAGCTTGTACATAAGCACTTCTATGACAAGCCCTTAATTAAGTTGTTCATCCAAACAGGGCCTTACTATAATCACATCATGCATCTAAACTTACAATCCTTAATCACAGAGTAACAACAAATAGGAAAAAAAATAATGAGAATTTAAAAAAGAGCACAAATTAGATAAAAAAAATGATAATAATTTCTTATCATAAAACGAAATAATAAAGAAAGTAAAAAAAAGGAACCTGTTTGGTGTTGTGTTGATCGACAGCGAATCGAGCAAGAGATTCAATTTCAAGAGAATTTTCAGAATTGGGGGAATCTTGAATACCTCCGAGTGGAGTGGCCATTTGCTCGTGATCGAAATCGGAGCAGTCACCGGAAGATTCTAGAACAGTGAAGATAGCGAGGAAGAAGAGCAGGAATAAAAAGGGAAGAAGCGAAATGGTTGCTCTCATTCGGTTTGTTTGTTACTTACTTAGGAATGAAGGAAGTGTGCTTTGGTTTAACGCAGTAGTGTCAGGAGTTATGTGAGTGAGTGCCGTATGTATTGGTTTGTCTACATGTTGCTTAATTTCGAAGCCACGTTATGTACACTTTTCAAAGCATCGAGATTCCCATTTTGGTTGCTTAGCTCAACCCTTTGGATGGTTTTTCGCTAGGACATTGTAGGGGTCGGATTTAACTTTAGATAATTCAAATCTCAATAGTCACTTTAGTCCCTGAATATGTAATGATTAGTTATTTTAATCCTTTATCGTATCAAAATTTTAAAATAGTCTCTGATTGTGCATTCTATTAGTTAAAATAGTTCTTAACACTAAAATAATCTTTCAATATTCACAATAACTCTTTTTATATAGGGACTAAAATGATAATAAACATGTATTTATAAGGACTAATATGGCAATAAGTAAGTATATTGGAAGACTAATTTGACAATATTAATGAAATATTTTAACATTAAGGACTATTTTAACTAACAAAATGCACAATCATGGACCGCTTTGAAGTTTTGATACATTGAAGGACTATTTTGACTGATCATTATAATTTCAGGGACCAAAGTGACTATTATCCTATTTAAATTTTGTGGTGAACTCCAACCAATAGATTACTTGACAAAAAAAACAAGTATAATAAGAATTTTTTAAATTTTGTGTAATAAAATACTTAAAAGTGCATAAAATATTTTTTGAAAGAAATATGCTTATAACATTTCATTAATAATAAGAGATTCAATACAATCGGGTATGTTAAAATAAACAACGAGACTAGCTAGAAACGTGGCTTCTCCTGCAAGCACGTAAGCAACCGCATTTGTTTGTCGTCTAACAAACTCCACCATAAAGTTGGTAAAAGAAGAGCTGAATAGAGATCGACAAGATGAAATAATGCACCCAAATTCAGAAATGTCATCTCAGTTAGAATGAAAAGTGTCACAAGTAATCTTGGAATCGGTTTCAAAATCAACATTGTCAAATTGCATATCACTCGACCATTACATAGCACTATGTAACCTCAATGCTTCACCAACATCAACCGAGTAAATACATGGAAAACTGGCAACTTTTGCCAATACAAACGTACCTTCAGAATCCCAAATACGAATGTCAATTCCAGTTCGGTTAAGACTAAATGAGAAAGCAACATCAATGTTGCACTTATATCTGCGTGACAGTTATTTTTAATGTTTATATTATTAATAGCTACCTTAAATATATAGTCCACATGAGCTTAACTCAATTGATAGAAACAATGCATAATATATGTAAGGTCTGAGGTTGGAACAAAACAAAAAAAACTACCTTAAATAAACCCATTATTTTTAATCTTTAGGTTTATACTATTAATAGGTATTTTTTTTAGATGTTAATCATTCAATTATGGTAAAAGGAGACTATAGTAATTTATAGTTCGAGGTAAGTAAATTTTTTACACCATTTCTCTATATAAATTTAATCAAACTTTTGCATATCGAAAGTATTCATTAAACACTACAATTTTGTATAAAAATTTATGATTTTTTTTAATCATATACCTTTGTTGTTTTTAAAATGAAATCAAATAATTGATTGATTGAAGCATAAGCAGGTTTGATTATTGAGAAGTTAGACTACCGTTTCATCTTAAACGATTTAAAATAGTTAAACCATAATTTAGAAGTAGAAATTGTTTAGAATAAGCAAAAAGAAAATAACTGAATTATTATTAAATCTAGTCAAAGAAATTAACTTTTTTATTTGAATGGGTCAAATAAATTAACTTATTACTTAATTAATCAAAATAAATTATGGCTAAATTATTTATCAAAGTGAGTTTGGCGCCAAAAACCAAAAGCAAAACACAAGTGAAGTACTGTACTAGTACTCGTTCTCAATTTTGAAAGAAAAACTCAAATCAAGGGATTTTCTTTCGCTCATCATTATTATTACAATCAGTTTCAACAACGCTTCAAACGCTTTCCGTTTTCCTCTCTTCGATTCCCAATTTCTCTCTTCTAGGGTTTCGTTTCTCGCTCTTTCTTCCGCATCAATGGCTTCCACACCTCCTTCCTTCTCTCCTTCTCGCACCACATGCGCTTCTCTCCTCCGTCAATTGCAGGTTCTTTACTCATTCACATCCACTTCTTCTTTCTTTTTTTATGAATTTTGAGTGGCGGAAATTATTGAAATTCGAATTAGTTATTTAAAGATTCAATTGAACCAATAAAGTAGATATTTTGATATTGCCTTGTGTAAGATTTATGACAATTCTTTTCTTTTGTGATTTGTTTTCATTTTCAGTTCTTTTTTTGGCTAGTAATTATATAAAATTGTCAAATTTTGTTGTTTTTGTGATTACTGAATCTAAGGGTTTCTTAATGAAATGTTTGGTAGTTTGATTTCTGGCTGGTTTCTATGAAATAGAGTAAATCTTGAATAAGTATGTGACAGTTTTTGGGTAAATCTTGAAACGGTTCAGTGTGTTTGGTGAAAATCACAGGTGTGGTAGCCAATTAAATACTGATAGTGATTCATTCTTGGCGAAAATCGTTTTTGTAATGTTCAGCATTTTACGTATGAAGAAACATCTGTTAATATCTTTTATTGCACGCGTAGAAAAATCTTGGTTTACCTAAAAAGAAGTGGTGTGCACAATTGAAAAAGAGTATGCTGGTAATCCCTTTTTATTGGTGGTTTATTTGTTATCTTAAATAGAAATAGAATGAATGGTAGTAGTGATTAATGTTACTTGTTTTTGATCTAAATTGACTTTAATTTTTTATTATAATTTGGTGTAACCCTCCAACAAAGGCACACATTAGAATCAGCCTTGATAGGGTGATATGCTCAAGTTTTGATGGATAACCTTTGGTGAATGCATTAATGATCTAAAGTTTTGGTTTTTAGGTGATATGGGATGAGATTGGAGAGAGTGACACTGATAGAGACAATATGCTTCTTCAACTGGAGCAAGAGTGTCTTGACATTTATTACAGAAAGGTTGAGCAAACCAGAAAGCACAAAGCTGACTTAAATAAGTGGTTGGATGATGCTGAATCTGAAGTCGCTGCTATTGCTTCTTCATTTGGGGATGATTGTGCGTTCTCACGGGTATGTTCCATTGACATTCTGTTTTATACTACCACTAATGTTGCTATTAACACGACACCCTTAAGTACCATCTTGTATTAGATTTCTGTTGAAAGAGTGAATCTCCTAATCTAGGTGAATATCTTCAATCATTAAGTCATTATGTGACAATTTAAAGAATCAAATTGACAAACTTGAAAAGATTTATTGAATATCTTCAATCATATTTGGCATTTTGTGACCATTTCAAGAGTTAACTTGGCTAACTTTATAAGACTAATACTATGTTTGACGATTTTAAATTTCGTGATCATTTTGAAATTTGGTTAATGTCAGAAACCAAATTACCTTATCTTACAATTTCGATAACTAGTTGGATTTTGTTTGCTCTCTCTTGAAATCTTTTATGCAAATCAAAACATAATTTTAGCGTTTATTAGTTACTTTTATTTTCCTCACTGTTTAGTTAGATAGAAGACTGTATTCTTAACACTTGATGATTCCCAAATCTCATGTCTGCTCATCTTCACAATTAGAATTTGGTTAATTGAATCTTCTAGATAAATATTCATTCAATTCAGTTCTGTTTTTAACAGGGAAAGGGTACTCTGAAGCAGCAATTAGCCAACATCAGACCTGTCTTAGAGGACTTGAAGTCTAGGAAGGCTGAGAGAGTTGAGGAAATTTTAGAAATAAAATCCCAAATATCACAGATATGTGCTGAAATAGCAGGCTGTGGACAGTCCAAAGGTGTCACGGATCAAGATGTTGATCAATGTGATCTGACCATGGAGAAATTGGGGGAACTTAAATCGCATCTTAATGAACTTCAAAATGAAAAGGTGCTACCAAATTCAAAATATAGTCGCATAATATTGGTTTCCATATTTCTTTAGTTCCTATCAAGTGTTAGCTCAATATTGCTTCCTTTTTTTCTCTCAGATCTTACGCCAGCAGAAAGTAAAAAGTCATATCAGTACTATCAGTGAGCTTTCAGCTGTAATGTCAATTGATATTTGGAAGACTTTAAATGATATCCACCCAAGCTTGAGCGGTTCATCAAATGGTGCACCACAATGCATTAGTAACGACAGTCTTGCTAGATTAACTGGGGTTGTTCTTTCATTAAATCAAGAAAAGCAACAAAGGCTACAAAAGGTGACTTTTTCTGATCTAGATTGAAATACTACAAAGTAATATGTATGTGTCTTGCTGCATGTATATGTATGTATCTCACTGTTGCTATTGCAAGTAACACATCTGGATCATCTCATTCGATACATCAAATGATCACTGTAAAAGCTGTACCAACTGTTACAGTTAAGTGTTGAATGGTTATTAGTATCCTAGTCAATTTACTCATTTCTTGCATTGAATTGCAGTAGCTTTTGATACCATGTCTCTTAATTTCTTGCAGATCGCATAATCATTTTGATTTCCTAATGTCCTGCTTTATATACAATTGGAATTTGGAATAAGGTGATTATGAAGTCAGAAGAAAGAGTATTGGACAGTAAACTCAATGTTTTATAAAATAAGGTTTAAGTTGCAATGAACGAAACAGAGCTCATAATTTTTCTTTTCGTTACTAAGATGCAATGAACGAAACAGAAGTCATAATTTTTCTTTTCTTTATTGTGTATCAGATGAGTTTGCTTATTTTTTCTAATTTTGTTATTGACAGAGCACTTTTTTCCAATAGGTTCTTGAAGATTTATGAATATAATTTTACTTTCTTGCAGGTACAAGAACTTGCTAAGTTTTTGGTAGAGTTATGGGATCTTATGGAGATACCAATTGATGAGCAAAAGGCCTTTAGCCATGTTACTAGATTAATTTCAGCATCAGTTGATGAAGTGTCGATCCAAGGTGGCCTTTCTGCTGATGTCATTGAGCAGGTGAAACCTTCAATGACTTGTACTTGCATTGCAATTTATTTGTATAGTCTGAATTTTAGTTGCTTGATTATTTATATTTGTGTAGGTTGAGGTTGAAGTTCAGCGCTTAAATGTATTGAAAGCCAGTAAGATGAAGGAATTAGTGTTTAAAAGACAGAATGAACTTGAAGAAATTTACAGAGGAGTTCACATGGATATGGATAGTGAAGCTGCCAGACAGACTCTGACCAGCCTCATAGAATCTGGTACATAAATTATGCCTAAAGTGCCATTGAATTTTTTTCTTGAAATTTCAATGTGGCTACTTATAAATATACCTTTACTTTAGATTCCATTTTCTTCCCTCTGAAATACTCTTTGGACCTGATGTTACAGATATTGTTGTCAGAATCCTAATTACAATCGTGAAAACCAACGATTTTGCGATTTCACTCACCCGCAACATTCTGAATTGTAAATAGAATCCTGATTTGAGTAAAATTCCTGCAAAATCGCATGAACTCGTGAAACTGGCATGGAATCGTGCAATGCCGTATGATTCTAACAATCCTGGCTTTGAGTCGTCTATGTTTAAGCTTTGTGACTAGGTTGTTTTATGTTTAATATTTGAGACCGAGTCATTTATGTTTAAGATTTATGTCTTCGAGTCTTATATGTTTAAGATTTGAGACTTGGTTGTTTTACTACTATGTTTGTTTAAGATTGAAACTTTGAGCAGTTTATGCACTAGTATTTTATTTGTTTTGGTAGGAACCTTCAATCTTGGTTGCGATTTTATGTTTTACGATCTTGCTATCCCCTTTCGATCCAACAAAATTAATTGAGTAGAATCCTTCGATCTTATGTTTTACGATCATGCTATCCCCTTTCGATCTCATGCAAGATCTTGATTCTGACAACCATAATTACATATTTATGTGTGCATCCATATTGTCTGTTCTTAGTTTCTATTTTCCTTTAATCACATAAGCATTAACGGCTTAGCAGGTCATGTTGATATGTCTGAATTGCTTCAAAGCATGGATGACCAAATCAGGAAGGCCAAAGAGCAAGCTCTAAGCAGAAGAGATATCTTAGACAAGGTGGAGAAATGGAAATTTGCTGCTGAGGAGGAAAAGTGGTTAGATGAATATGAAAGGGTAGATAACTTTCTTCAGTTTATTTCATTCTTAAATAAGCCATAAATCGATGCAGTTGAAATTTATCACCATAGAGTACAACACATGTTATTTTATATCATTTATATATGCATATGTTTTTATGATTGTTTTCAACCCACATATTTAGCTTATTGTTATCAAAAGGGAAACTGATGACTGTCATATGCACATAATTTACCATAGTTTATTGTCGTTTATTGGTAATTCAATTTGATTTTATTTTGTTTCCCTTTAATATATATTTTTTTGAATAATTCCTTTTTAATATTTAACTATTAACTATTTTTGAGCCTTTACAACATCTAAACTTTGATACCCACAAGCTGTGGGTCCCTCTTCTAAATAAAGTTGATTTTAGCACCAGGTAGGGTGGTCCTGTGCATTTCCTCACTTAAAACCTCAAGTATCGTTACATGTGATATAAAATCATTTATCTACAAGCATTCACTCATAAATTTAGTTATTAGGATAATTGATCATTGACAATTTGTAGATAGTATAACATTTTATAGGTTCTTTATATAAAGAATTGGATGATTCTGAACAATTGGTAGTTGAATTTGCTTTAATATCTTGATAGTGTTCTTTGTAAATGTGGCAATGATATCTCACCATGTCTATGGTGCATAAAAGAATATTATATTAAGTTATAAACATTCTCTGCTTTGGTCATTTTGCATCATTGAAAATGAAATCATAAAAGTTACTGAAAGCAATACTAAGCTATCAATGATGGTTATTTATGGCATTTGTGAACTTTGACTTTGATATCCGAAGTTAATTCATCAATTCTATCTAGTAAAATGAAATTTATTTTGGGAACATATAAGAATATAAAACATGGTGAATGCATTGTGAGAATTTCTGGTTGGCACAAAATACCTTGTTTCTTTCTATATGATTTAGTCTCATAACATGTTGCGTTTGAAAATTTTTCGCTAAGTCTCAGGTTGATGAATTTTTTTATTTTAAGTAAAACCAAATTACTATATTCCATTGATCAATTAAATTTATATATAAGCTTTCTCTTGTTTCTTTACTTAGTAGATCTATTTTGAGAAACATAACAAAATATAGTCCGTTTTCACCATTTCCCGTTTTCACCCTTATACCAGGATCAAAATCGATATAGTGCAGTAAAAGGAGCACACAAAAATTTGAAGCGTGCGGAGAAAGCACGGATTCTTGTCAGCAAGATTCCATGTGAGTCATTATTTTATTTTAATTTTTACATTTATATTTGATCTAGAGAATCTTGATTATTATGATAGACATTTTTGTTTTAATGTTACGGGAAACCTGTGAACTAGTTGCTGTTTATGCTTGAATCATAATTCTGTTAAGATGTTAGTGTTATTTAGAACATACCGAGTGATTCCAAGTATGGCCATGTATAGTTTGATTATGCGATACTGATAATCACTATTTTAAAAATCTCACCAGTGATCAAACTGGCGAGACCTGCAGATCATGGTTTGATTAGTTCATCCATGGCTTAACTGGATGACTAATAAATAAATAAATAAAAAGTAAATAGCATTAAAGTACGAGATTGAACCAACTGGCAAGCTGGCTGGTTCCTAGTTCAAGCAGTTGGTAACTATCTGCCTTAACTTTTAAGTGAAAGAAGCCACTGGAATATCCACTCGTATCTGACCTATACTAATTTGAGATGGTGTGTTATAAATGGAAAGCTCTTTGAGTGCAAACCATAAGTTAAGTGGTTAACTAGCCAAACATAGCCAGAGGTCAAAACTGGGAGGCTAGACAACTGTCAAAATATATGATTTAGCTGCTGTTATCTTAACAAGTGAGACCACAAAGGTTTCCCATTTGCTAGTAGCTACTGAATCTGCGATCTACAAACTGCCAATTAGAAACTTCTAACCTTGCTTGACTGACAAAGAGCTTTTCATACTATATAATTTTAATGGCATTATATAGTACCATCTAATTTTGAAAAAAGCGAATTCAATAAATGTGGGGAGAATGAGATTAGCTTTATCCAATACAAGATGATTATTGTTTTATATATGTATGTTGTTCAAAATTTCATGTCAGGCTTCTTAAAGCTCGTGTCTGCTTGAAGTTTGATATTTCATTTTATCAGAAGCTTCTCTGTTTGATGATAGAAAGTGTTTACAGTCACTGGGTTAAAATAGTAAATTAAGGTCAACTAGCCTATGGATTTCTTTGTAAAATTTTAGTAAGAAGTAGCGCCAAAGTTACAATTTAGTTATTTTTCAAATTTCCAGTTATTGGATTTGGAATAGAAATGGGTCAAGTTAATAAGTGAAAACCTTTATTTTACGTTCAATAGCTGGCATATTAGTATGATTAGGTAATCACTCTTGTTTCTCATAGCTTGAATATCATATGTGAAGGACTTAAAATAATTATCTTTTGAGAAAAAACCTATATAAGTGCTTAGTCCTTGGTTGTAACTTGTAGTATTATCATGATGCTAGTTTCCTCATTCGTTTAAAAGTAACTTTCCTTCCAATTTTTTACTGTGCAGCTGTGGTTGAGAATCTGACTGCAAAAGTGAAAGCATGGGAGACGGAAAAAGGAATACCTTTCTTATACGAAAAGGTGATGATGACTATACTATGTTATTGACTATAATATGCAGAATGATTAGTCAGGTTCTGACTCAAAATTATTTCAGGTTCCGTTGTTGAATAGCTTGGATGAATACAACGTACAAAGACAACTGAGAGAAGAAGAGAAGCGGAAATCTCGGGTATGACTTATAGTGATAATATTTTTTTCTTCCTCTATCGTTCTTCTCTTGCATCTTTCTTCTATATCATTGAAATTAAAATCTGTGCGGAATGAAAATTAATATGCATTTCCCGTCAAGCACATCTGTATTCCTGGTGATCTTATTTTTGACTTGTTAAAAAATTTATTTGAACACTGTCTATAATCATGTGAATTTTTTTTACTACTAATTTTATGCAGAGATAGGACAAAATAAGTATGTCCAGAAAATGGATCATTACTGCCATTTTATGTCATGGCTATGTGTTACTGAAACTATGAAATGAACAAAAATGACAAACACAGCTAATAAGTTTTGAACGTTAAATTTTTTTAGTCCTTTATAAATATGACAATTTGCTTTTAATTCCCCCTTTTTAAAAAGTACAATTTTGATCGTTAGTTTTTGAAATACACCACTTATAGTCCCTCACCCTGTCACCGTTCAGTTACAAGTCATTAGTGCCAATGCGGTCAATTAAATTTAGTTGACAGAGGATATAAAAATGATTGTTATTTTAAAATGGAAATAGAAACTAGGAGGGATGAAATGAAATTTTAAAATATATTGTAACTTCTTACATGACGGAAAAAATTGAAAAATGTCCTATACCACTTCACAAATAAATCAAGTTTTACATTATTTTTGTCACATAATTTAATTTGGATGGTAATTGATTGTTTTTGTCAGCTTCAAACTTTTGATTGCGCAACTATTCATTCTGGTCTTTTTAACAGGAGCAGAAGCGGCTTAATGAACAACTTGCTGTAGAGCAAGAAGCAATGTTTGGTTCAAGATCTGCAACAAAGAAGCCTCTGAACCAGAGCAGTCATGTTAACACCCTAGCTGGGACACCAAACGGGCGCCGAATGCATACTCCTTCAGGCCGTTATGGAACATCGGGTGCAAAGGATCGCAGACAAAGTGGCAGAGTGAATAACATAATTCCAGTGAACTATGTTGCTCTTGCGAAAGATGATTCCGTTTCAAGGGGCAGTTAAAGCTGCCCCTCAAATTCAACTCATGTAAATCAGTTTTATCTGTAAATACACTTATTCTAGTTACCGTGTTTCTTTTTGCAACTTTATACGAAAGCTCTGCTCTCTAAAAGTAGATATTGATGTTAACTTGGGGTGTTGATTGTGAATTCTTACATGACAGATGACAAGATTTTTTATAGGATCAATACAGAAAGATTAGTTCTTGACGACCACGATACCCATTTGATAAATCTTATTTTAGTAAAACATTTCCCATTTAATAAGTTCTTTATCAGGTTATTTGGATGATGTATCATTGTAATCTGATGAGCTATTGGGGTGCATATTGTTTTAGTGCTATCTTAGTAGATATTTGTTATTATATTATGTCGGGCTTCTTTTATTTAGAAAAACTTTTGATCTTGAAAAAGTTTACACAAATGGTTAGATACATTGTGATGATGTTATCTTCTCACAAATGAATTTGTAGATAATTCTTAACATATTGCAGAATATATTCCACACCAATTTATATTGAAAAGAAATAAAAAAAATAAAAAATACTGCAGAATATACATTTTTTGTTGCATTATTTGAAGATATGCAATTGTAATAAAGCACGATTGTGACTGCAAATACAAACAATGCAATTAAATTTTTTAGAACAATGCCTCCACTTGGCTATAGAATTGTTAAAAATATGATCAATAATAGTACGAAACACACTTGATGCAAGATTCCCAAACAAAGTAAAATGGTTTAACACACTGTTTTCCTATACTGATGTGTGTGACACAATTATATGAGAAAACACAAATCACTACCAGCCTAGTGGAATCTGAATCAGGCTTCATTAAAAATATAAAATAGAATGAATGAAATCCCACAAATTTTTGACCACAAATTCCACAACATCTATGTCAATAAAAATTAAAAACAAAGATAGAGAGAGAAAAGAGATAAGATGGAAAAACTTTATGATTCCCTTTTCTACATGGATTAGTTGGAATTTTGTTACAAAATTATATATAATATATTTGCTCAAACACAAGGGGTGATGGGGTGAGGAAAACTTGCTAAAAATAAAAAGGGACAAAATGGGGATGATGGAAGATGAAGTAAATGACATTCATTCCCAATCATATTCCATTTCTCTTAAAACTTTTTATTGCTGGTTAACATTAGTAGTAGTAGGTTCTCTAGTAGGAATGCTTATTGCAACCGAAGAAAGCATGTTGTTAGTATCTTCAACTTGACCATGTTTACTTGATCTGTGTCATCAATCCACTAGACCTGAATTTCCACTCATTTGAGCACCCTTTATTGGCAAAGCAAAGGAATATCATCTACTTTTCTCTCTATTTCTTCCTTGGGCTTTCCCCACAGAACAACAGAATACCTATAACAATCAAGATGGCACCCATCACACTGCACCCACATAGTCCAAAATCAAATTCTTTAGTTAGTCACATAGCTTTATTCATTCGAATGATGAAAGAATCTTTTTTTTTTTTGTTGGGGTTTGAACCCGAACCTTACATATATTATGCATTATCCATATCAACTGAGGTAAGCTCACGAGAACGAATGATAACAGAATCTAATACAAGTTGGAATAATATATTGAAGAAAAAAAAATTTAAATTTAATTTTGATTTGAAAAATTCATAATCAATTTTATAATATAATAAAATGATTTGCATATTATAATGAATTGGTTTAAAACCTTGTGACAATCAATCAAGCTAAAAAAAAAAATCAAGCTAAATATATATTTTTTAACAAATTGTATTACTGAGACATAGTCAAAATATGCGGAAAAAAAATCTAGGCATAGACCTTATAAATTTAAAATTAGAATTTTTTTCGTTAACTTGTATTAATGCAGCATGGTCTTAATATATACTTCTTACTTTTGTTTTTACTAAATTTGGAATTATATATATGCCATGGAATATTTTCTTGGCAATATATACATGCATTAATTTAAAAATGATAACTAAATTTTATATAAAAAAATGGTAGCTAATTTATTTTTTAAAGTAAACTAAATTTAAAGACGCATGTATTGTTTATGTGAATATCGTGTGTGTTGCTGGAGTAAATCTGTTCTGCAAGTATAAAGGATCCCATGATTGCAACAATGACCATCATAAGTGGGCTAAAGGCAGTTGCAAAGACAGGTCCTTTCTTCCTAAGAAAAATGCTCTTCTCCCAACAAAAAACACTCCCTCCCAACTGAATGGACGAAAGTACCTCTGTGTGAGTTAACTCACGCTAGGTGCTTTCAACGTGAGTTAACTCACGCATGTTATAAGCCAGCGTGACTTAACTCACGCTACTTTGGCCGGTGGCGTGACTTAACTCATGCTCCTTTCTGCACCACACAAAACACGTTTTTTGAAGGTGGTCAGATGACAAAACTTGTTTTTTACACGTTTTTTGACTAACCATAATGGTTAGATACAACCTAGGCATACATTCCCCTTATAAATACACTTCCAACCTTCATCATTTCTCACATTCTCTCATCCTCACTCTCTCCTCCTCTTCTTCCTTCTACAACAACAATGTTTTTTAATCGTTGGCCTTTATAGAAAGAAGTCTCTTTGAAAATTTAAGGGATTGTATGAACGGTCAACGGAGATGGCAACACACTGCAAAGAAGTGCGGTTTGTTTGGGTGCAAGGTTGGCATTGAAGGTCTTTTTTGCATTAGACAAGAAACATACCTTACCCCAGTCCCCTTCTCCCCCACCATCTATTTCTCCTTCCCCACTAGAGGTTTAGATTTACCACACTAGAGGCTTAGCTTTACCCCAGTCACCTCCAACCCCACCCCCCACCCCCAGATTTTGCTTTACCCCATCACCTCCATCTTCTTCTTAAGCAGATGTAGTTTTACCCCAACCCCCCTTCCCTAGACAAGAAACATATCTCATTGTAAATGTATCAATATAATAATTGTTCTGGACCGGTCACAAGACCAATCACACGTAGCCTGAAGTACACTGCCTTAAGGCTACACACTCAAAAGAGCACGCCATCTTGCCTGCACCGTACCATACAGGAGCACACCTCCTTGCTGGGATCACTCTACATGTGTCTCATAACCGCCCTAATCATACGCCGTATCTCACGGCGACGATTATGCTCAAGGCGCGTCTATATAAAGGTGAACTTGCTTCACCCTCAAGATACACAACACTTCTTACACATTCTCTTTCAGTTTCATTACTGACTTGAGCGTTGGGGTTCTAACGTGCTTGCAGGCACCTTACGTTCCACCGCGAAGACTCGTCGTCGCCGTACCGGAATTTGTTACCGATATTCAGAGCACTCCCTGCCACCGTTGCGACTCAACCGTTCTTATCAGACAGATCAATAATAAAATGAGATTTTATGTGTATCAATTTTGTTCTTTTATTTATTTTTGTTTATATTTGCATTTATTTTATGATTTTGGCATCTAAAAAATATAATTTCTTCAAAGACTAATTAAATCCAACGTGAATTCGAATAAAGTTACGTATTGAATAAATTCGAATAAAGTGGCACAAGTACACAAAATCAATTAAAAAAATACACAATTTTATTTAGTTTTAATTTCATCTACATTACATTACATTCTCCCTAAATATATGTGGTATCATCATG